>Ga0137398_10000192_pt1 | contig 19325 bp, 9 predicted proteins | sample czorhiz216metaG_FD_106659 | JGI IMG/M metagenome (GOLD analysis project Ga0137398, IMG submission 106659) | Vadose zone soil microbial communities from Angelo Coast Range Reserve, California, USA - czorhiz2.16 metaG | ecosystem: Environmental > Terrestrial > Soil > Vadose zone | place: USA...
ACTAAGCTGTGACGGAGGGATATGAACCGAATTGATCTGGCCGGACGCCGCGCGGTCATCACTGGTGGTGCGCAAGGAATTGGACGCGCCATCGCCGAGCGGTTCCTGGAGTCTGGCGCCTCGCTTTCCGTGTGGGACCGAAATCCGGCAGCAACGGACTCCACCGTCCAAGAGCTCTCTGGGCACGGCTTAATTCACGGGCTGGTTGTTGACGTAACCGACGCTCAACGCGTTGGCGAGGCCGCGGCGGAGACCGCCAAGGAATTGGGGGGCATCGACATTCTCGTCGCCAATGCCGGTATCACCGGGCCGAACACGGAGTGCTGGAACTATCCTCCGGACGCGTGGCGTCAAGTCATCGACATCAATCTGACCGGCATATTCCTTTGCTGCCGAGCCGTCGTACCGCACATGATCCAACAGAAATACGGCCGGATTGTGAATGTGGCGTCGATCGCGGGCAAGGAGGGAAATCCGAATGCCTCGGCGTATAGCGCCGCCAAGGCCGGCGTGATCGCGCTGACGAAGTCCCTCGGCAAGGAACTTGCGAAATTTGACATCGGCGTGAACTGCGTCACTCCTGCCGCTGCTCGCACCGGACTCTTCGAGCAGATGACGGAATCACATATTCGCTACATGCTGTCGAAGATTCCCAGGGAAAGGTTTGTGGAGGTGGGCGAAATCGCTTCCATGGTCGCATGGCTCGTCTCGGCCGAAAATTCGTTCACGACCGGCGCGGTCTTTGACATCAGCGGGGGGCGCGCAACATATTGAGCCTCGGACTCTCCGCAAGTTTTTGTTCTTGGCGATTGCGAGTGGATCGTTTGCGTCACGGGAATCTTTGGAGGACCAGTGACACTGCTTGGTTATCAGAACGGCGCTACCAGAACCATGATTTTCAGCGTGACCCAAGGGCCGAGATTGTTCATCTCTCGATCGGACGGCGGCTCGGCATGAAAGAAAAAGAACGGTTCGCTAAATACCCAAGTTTATGCGAGCGCGTAGTTCTCGTAACCGGAGGAGCGACGGGGATTGGCGCCGCCGTTGTCGAAGAGTTCGCACTTCAGGGTTCCCGCGTAGCGTTTCTCGACCTAGACGTGAACGCCTCATCGCGATTGATTGCGGACCTTTCTACCCGATGCTCGCACATACCGGTTTTCCTCGCTTGTGACTTGACCGATATCGCGGCGCTGCGAGCTGCCGTGGCGCAGGTCGAAGCCACCCACGGCGCGGTCCACGCGCTCGTGAACAATGCGGCGAGCGACGATCGCCATTCTTATTCCGAAGTGACGCCGGAATATTGGGATGGGCGGATGGCCATAAACCTGCGTCATCAGTTTTTTGCCATACAAGCAGTCGCTCCGCGCATGATCGCCGCAGGCGGCGGCTCGATCATCAATATGAGTTCGATTGGCTGGATGATTCCCTCAACTGGAATGCCCGCTTACGTAACTTGCAAAGCGGCAATCGTAGGTCTGACGAGAACGATGGCCCACGAGCTCGGGAAATCTAACATTCGTGTAAACAGCGTCTTGCCCGGCGCGATTCTGACGGAGCGCCAACGCCGCCGGTGGTGGACGCCGGAATACGAGGCCGAGATCATGGCAAGCCAGGCGCTCAAACGGAGTTTGGCTCCTGAAGAGGTTGCGCGCCTCATCCTGTTTCTTGCGGCTGATGATAGTGGAGCGATAACGAACCAATGCTACGTCGTTGACGGGGGATGGGTGTAACCGCGTGGCGCTCGTGTCGCTCGCCGCATCCCAGCGCAGTCGTGGCCGTCGAAAGCCGCACAAAATCAATGCAAGCGGTGCTGACAGCTGAGGAAACTGCAAGGGAGGCAGTGAGTATGGGCTAGCGGCTTAGCTAGTTGCGCGGGAGAGGAGCGCCGACATAAGTAATTGCGATGCCCGCTCGCCACCAAGATACCCGTTGTGCAGAAGGCCTTTGAAACGGCGGGCCTGGTGCTCGGAACCGACAAGTCCAGGGGTTACTGCCTAGAAATGATTTGTGCTGACTTTTTGGCAGGGACAAATAGGGAAGGAACGAATCCAGAGGCCCTAGCGTTCTCGTCGTTGCGGCGTGTCCACGAACTCTTGCCACCTGACCAACAAAGTCAGTTCCTGTACGACATAAGGAAACCCTGCAGGTCCATCATAACTGTCGCGAAGCCGCCTTGGGCATGACACCTCCGAGATCTCGATCACGATTTGTGCCGGCTGCCACGAGTCCCTCCCCGCAATCGGCAAGAGTCCGTCCAAGCGCAAGCGATATTATCTCAGACCGCCGGCAGTCATTCGAATAACGTTCGCTCGTTCCTCCGGCTGGACGGCGACACCATCGCGAAACGCAACAACTCTACCGGAATTGGCGGGGACGCGCTCACCAGGAAGGACAATGCCGGCCAGATTCAGGGGATCCGCCGCAGAGACCGCAATGATTTCGCCGGACGGCTGCTGATTGCGCAAGGCTCGTAAAGACTCAACGGCCACAGGCAAAGCAAACTGCTCTCCCAAAAAGCCGCTGACGAATCGGCCACCCCGAATCTCACCGCGATCTTCCAGGCGCCGCAGGGTTATAAGTAGCTCACGCCATTTGGGAAGTATGGTCTCGCGGGTAAGAAGTTCCCTAAAGACGATTCCGTAACGACCGAGCAGCATCCAGCAAATGGCTTCGACCGCTCGACCGTGGTCCTGAGTCTCGCCCGAATAGAGCAGGGACCATCGGCCGGTGCTGTGCCGGGGACGGGAGCTACGTCCGCTGCCTTGGCCGGAGCGACGCTTGGGATCGATGAGCGCACGCAGGTTATCAAAACCGTCCGCGGTAAGCAGCCCCGCGGCAACCAGTTCCCAGAGTGCTGTTTCCACTTCCGACTTTAGCTTGCCAGTGCCGCGCACGATGTCGGCAAAGAAAGAAGCTCCGCGCTGCCGCAAAAACCGTAGAACGGCAGCGGCGTCAGCGCCGAGACCGGTGACTTCCGCTTCGCCGGCTGCGCGGCGCGGAATCATCCAATCCGCGTCTTCCCGCACAAAGAAAGTGATCGGCGCGACGCTTGTGGGGATAACGTGGCGTTTTGCGTCCGCGAATGCTTCGAGCGTGGCAGGATGCGGCGAGAGGCGGCCCCAGCCAACCGCCCCAGTCAGGCAGAGATGGTCCAGCACTTTGGGGTCGAAATCGGCAATACGCCGTTTGAGGATTTGCGGTTCCCAGGAATTCGCGGGTGCCTCAAAACCCTGGATTTGGCGAAGCGCTTCGAGCGTGCCCCGTTCTCCGAGAACCTGCGTGCCAGGGGCTACGTGCTGCCAGCGAAGCTGCCAGTTCATAAATCGTGCGGGAGTAACGGACTGAATTTCCTTTCGGAGTTGTCCAAGCGTCAGCCGGTGGATGCGCGCGAGCAACCGGCGTTCGCACCATTCGGTTTCGTCCGAGGCCGAATCGGTGAACTTGCCGCGCAGCACCACGCCGCTAGCTTCCAGCCGCAACAAAGCCTTCTCTAGGTCCAAGACAGCAAAGGTGAGGAGGCTTCCCAGCTGGTTTGCGGTGACCGGGCCGCCATGAGCAATCCACCCGGTTACGAGGGCCCGAAGGGCATCCTCGCGCGAAACCGGTGGTGATTCTACATTCGGTAACGGCCATTCGAAGTGTGCCGATGGGAAGATTTCCATGAACGTGCGGGTGCGTTCCGTCGCGACCCAATACGCTTCACTGTTTACTTGGGCCCGCCCCGCGCGGCGCTCTCCTCTGAGCTGTTCGAAAAATCCGCTCCATGCAGCCAGCGATTCCTGCAATTTGGCATGCAAACGATTGTTTCCGTGCGCGTCTGCTTTCGCTCGAGCAGGCAACACAATCAAGGTGAGCAGCGCGTCGTGCAGTTCTTCGGCGTCACGCACATCAGGCCAGGCGTCATCGCACACCTCGGAGATGGCCGCGGGATCGAGTCGCCCAATTTCCCTGAGAACGGCATCGGGCAGGACGCGACGCATTTCGACGGCACGAGCGCGGCGCTCTTCGAGCGGGGCATCGTCGAGATACGCGTAGGGGTTGGCGTTCAGAATTTCGTGGGAAAACTGTGAGGGCATCGGTGTATCCACTGCGAGACAGGCGATCCTACCGTCGGTGATGTCGCCGAGCACGCGCTCAAGCCCCTTGATGTCCAGCGCTTCCGTGAGGACGTCCTTCATCACTTCGCGGATGAGCGGGTGGTTTGAAATAGTGACATCGCCGGGAACATTTTCCTGGCAAGCGAGCGCCTCGGGAAAGACGGCGGCCAGCAAATCCTCAGCACGCATGCGCTGGATCTGTGGCGGAATTTTTTTTCCTCCACGAAAGCGAAGCAAGGCCAGTGCGCGCCCAGCATCCCAGCGCCAGCGGGTGGTAAAGAGCGGGGAAGCCAGTATGGCCTGTTCCAGAACGGAGCGAGCTGAATTCGGATGGAGAAAATGAAAAACATCCGCAAGCGGGAAACTATGTTGCTCGCTGAGCGAGATATTCAGTCCGTTGTCGGTAGCCGCAGCTTGCAGTTCGAAATTGAACGAGCGGCAAAAGCGCTTGCGTAGCGCCAGGCCCCAGGCCTTGTTGACACGCGCGCCGAACGGGGCGTGGATGACCAGTTGCATGCCGCCACTTTCGTCGAAGAAGCGCTCGGCGATCACCGTCGTTTGCGTGGGAACTGCGCCCAGCACTGCGCGCCCGGTCACTACGTACTCGACTGCCTGCTCAGCTCCCGCGTCGTCGAGGCCGCATTCTAATTTGAGCCAGCCTACTGCGTCGGCAATCCCTTTGGCAGGCTGGCCGTTTGCGTCCGATGCCGAGCGCGGAAGGAACGCGCTGATCTTCTCGCGCAATTCAGAAACGTGCGTCGAGAGTTCGTCGGTACGCGCCGGCGCTTCGCCACGCCAGAACGGCACGCTCGGAGGCGCTCCCTGGGCGTCCTCCACCAGGACGCTCCCGGACTGTACGCGGCGAATGCGCCAGGAGGTGTTTCCCAGCAGCATGATGTCGCCCGCAAGGCTTTCTACCGCGAAGTCTTCGTCCACCGTGCCCACCACGGTGTCTTCGGGCTGCGCGATAACGGTGTACAACGAATTTTCTGGGATGGCGCCGCCACTGGTGATGGCCGCCAGGCGGCTGCCGCGGCGGGCGCGTACCATCCCGTTCACGCGGTCACGATGCAAGTATGCCGCGTAACGTCCACGCGCGCTGGCCATGCCTTCGGAAAGCATTTCGACGATCTCGTCAAAGTCCACGCGCGCAAGATCGCGATACGGATAGGCTCGGCGCACGGCTTGGAACAATTCGTCTTCCTTCCAATCTTCGGCGGCGCACATGGCCACGATCTGCTGCGCCAGAATGTCCAGAGGTGCTTCGGGAACGGCGATGCCGTCGAGGTCGCCCTGACGAATGGCATGCACCAGCGCAGCGCATTCCAGCAAGTCGTCGCGGGTGGTCGCGAAGATGCGGCCTTTGGGCACGGCGCCGCGCCAGTGACCCGCTCGGCCGATACGCTGCAAGCCCACCGAAATAGACCGCGGCGAGCCTATCTGGCAAACCAAATCAACGCTCCCGATGTCGATACCCAATTCGAGAGAAGCCGTAGCCACAAGCGCCCGGATTTCTCCGGCCTTCAACTTTCTTTCAGAGACCAGTCGCAGCTTGCGCGACAAGCTGCCGTGATGCGCGGCAACGGCGTCTTTTCCCAGGCGTTCGGCAAGATGATGCGCCAGGCGTTCAGTTAGGCGGCGGGTATTGACAAAAACAAGCGTTGAGCGGTGCTCTGTCGCGAGGGCTGCAATGCGATCGTAGATTTCGTTCCACATTTCGTTGCTCGCCACGGCGCCAAGCTCGCTTCCGGGAACTTCGACCGCGAGATCGAGCTCGCGCCGCGGGTCTACTTGCACGATCACTGGACTAGGCCGGTCGGTACCGGTCAAAAAAAGGGCCAGCAACTCAATCGGCTTCTGGGTAGCGGAAAGACCAATGCGCATGAGGCGCTTTCCGGTCAACTGGTCCAGGCGTTCCAGTGATAGCGCCAGGTGGGCGCCGCGTTTGTCGTCGGCTACGGCGTGGATTTCGTCCACGATGACGGATTCGACCGTTCTCAGGATCTCGCGGCTCTTCGCGGCGGTCAGCAGGATGTAAAGGGATTCCGGAGTGGTGACCAAAATGTGCGGCGGACGTGCCAGCATGGCGCGGCGCTCGTGCGCGAGCGTGTCCCCCGTGCGCACCGCGGTGCGAATTTCCGGCATGAGTATTCCGCGTTGTCCGGCGAGTTCGAGAATTTCGCCCAGAGGAATCTCCAGGTTTTTCTGAATGTCGTTGCTGAGCGCCTTGAGCGGGGACAAGTAAAGAACTTCGGTGCGATCGGCCAATTCACCGCTCAGCGCCTTGCGTACCAAGCGGTCAATACAAATCAGAAACGCCGCCAGCGTTTTCCCCGAACCGGTCGGGGCGGAAATCAGCGTGGTTTGTCTGGCGAGAATCGACGGCCAGCCTTCTTGTTGCGGCTCCGTGGGTGTGCCAAAGCGACTGACAAACCAGTCGCGGACGAGCGGATGTGCCCATTCGGGGCCAGAGGAGATCGGTCGGGAAGTTTCGGTGTTCATTGCTTAACGCTACATTATATCTTGAACGTTTCTGGGCTCGGTTGCGGCGCGACTGTTCCGCACATGTTCCTGATCGACGAGTACTTCGATAGCACGGAGGTTCCGGGCGAAGTAGCCCACCTCCGCATAAGACTAGGGAGTTCCCGACAAAATGCGACGGGAGATTTCCGATGCTGAGAGTGCGGACTTAAGTTCATCCTTGGCATCGTCAAGATATGACGATTGCTTGATCATCCTGCCGATCAATCATGCACACAAGGGTCTTCTCTACTGCCAGAAATTCTCTCTTGGGACTGTCTATCCATGTGAAACTAGTTGCTTCATTGCGGGATGATTTTTCATCGGTATGAACCAAAAAGCTTCTGTCTCGGTTAGAGTGCTTTGCGCCGCAACCGGTTTTCTCTCGCTCTATGGAATTGTGTTCTTGGAACGAGGAGTGTCTCAGCAGGATCCTGCCGAAAGAGTGGAACGGCGCCAACAGTCGGGCGCAAGCGCGGGTAGTGCGCATGCTCCCGTGAAAGATGCGCTCGCGCGCCCCATTACCGCCGGGGGCTTCGTCGACAATGCCCCCATAGTCTTCACCGATATTACGCGCGCCGCCGGAATCGATAAATTCCATCATCGTTCGGGAGATCCGGAAAAAAATACCATTCTGGAAACGCCGGGGGCGGGTGTCGCTTTCCTGGACTACGACAACGATGGCTGGCTGGACATTTATTTGCTAAACGGTTCGACTTTTCCGGCGCTAAAGGGAAAAGAAGCTGCGCCACGAGCCATGCTCTTCCATAACAATCATGACGGTACCTTTACCGAGGTCACCGCGAAGGCCGGTGTCGCGAACGACCGCTGGGGCTTTGGGCTTGCCGTGGGCGACTATGACAACGACGGTTGGCCGGACATCTATGTTTCCAATTTCGGCAAAAACCGTCTTTATCATAACAATCGTGACGGCACTTTCACCGATGTCGCGGAAAAGGCGGGCGTCACTCTTGGAGGTTGGTCCACGGGAGCCACCTGGGGCGATTACGACCACGACGGCCTTCTCGACCTGTTCGTTCCCGGGTATGCCAAATTCGATCCCGACAACCCTCCGCGCGCAGGCAAGGGTGGTCTCCCCACTGGGTTTTGCCAGTTTCGCGGGGTCAACGTCATGTGCGGGCCGCGGGGCTTGCCCGGCGAAGGCGATCGCCTTTTTCACAACAACGGCGACGGCACGTTCGCCGATGTGAGTCGCAAAGCTGGTGTTTCAGATGCGAAGGGGTACTATGGTTTCGCTTCTGTTTTTGTCGATGTAGATGATGATGGCTGGGTGGACCTGGCTGTCGCCAACGATTCGGTGCCGAAGTTTCTTTACCGCAACAAGCACGACGGTACGTTCGAGGACGTCAGCTACTTCTCGGGCTTTGCCCTGAATGACGAAGGGCGCGAACAGGCATCCATGGGGATCGCCGTGGGCGATTACAACCGCGATGGCAAGGTCGATTTTTATATCACCAATTTTTCCGACGACTACAACACCTTGTACAGAAACGACGGCGAGGCCGCCTTTTCCGACGTCACCTTTCGCGCCGGCGTTGGCACCCTCACGATTCCCTTCCTGGGCTGGGGAACGGCCTTTCTGGACTACGATAACGACGGCTTGCTGGACATTTTTGTCGCGAATGGCCACGTTTATCCCGGCGTAGACAAACAGGATTGGGGTACTACCTGGGCGCAGCGCCCTCTTTTGCTGCGCAATCTGGACGGAGCAAAGTTCCAGGAAGTGCCTGCGGCCACGGGCAGCGGACTGGCCGTCGTCGTTCCGGCGCGCGGAGCAGCCTTCGGCGATCTTTTCAATGATGGTCACATCGATGTGGTCCTCAACAATGTCGATGGGACACCCACGCTTCTTCAGAATGTGGTGAAAAATTCGAACCATTGGGTCACGCTGAAGCTGGTGGGAGGTAATAAGAGCCCGCGAGATGCCATCGGCGCCAAGGTTTTCCTCACCACCGGCGGGGTGCGCCAGCGCGGCGACGTGTTCAGCGGGGGGAGCTACGCTTCGAGTTCGGATCCGCGCTTGCACTTCGGCCTGGGAGCCGCAACGCAGGTGGACAACGTCGAGATTCATTGGCCCGATGGCCGAAAGGAACAAGTCCGAATCCCCGCTGTGGACCGCATCTACACGGCCATCGAAGGTAAAGGAATCCTTCAGCCGTGAAGCTCCCGAGGCACATCTTCGCGCTCTTTCTTTGCTCGCGGGGAGTGCCGTTGTCACGGCAGGATTCACCCGAGGGCTTCTCTCATCGCCGAACACCGCCTTGGCACTCTATCTCTTGTTTTCTGCTTGCGCTCTTTGTTGCCGGCGGGCAAAGTATCGCGCCATCGCGGCAAGCGCCTGAGGAAACGACCTCAGCGAGTTTCGTCGATATCAGCAAGCGTGCCGGGATAAATTTTCGGTATCGGGCTTCGCATACCTCGAAGAAGTATCTGCCCGAAACCATGGGAGCCGGGGTTGCGCTCTTCGATTATGATAATGATGGCCGCCTAGACATTTTTTTCGTGAACGGCGCGCCCCTCGGCGATCCGACTCCCAAAGGAACCGTTCCCGAGAAGAGCGGGTCCCCGTACTCGAACCGGCTCTATCATCAGAAGCCGGACGGCACGTTTGAGGACGTCACCGAAAAAGCCGGTCTCGAAGGCTCCGGATATGGGATGGGCGTCGCCGTCGGTGATTACGACAACGACGGTTACGACGATCTTTATGTTACGGGCTACGGCGGAAATAAGTTGTATCACAACAACGGTGAAGGAACGTTCAGCGACGTGACCGAGAAAGCTGGGATCGTCGGCGGAGGATGGTCGACCAGCGCCGCCTGGGTCGATCTGGACAACGACGGGTTCCTCGACGTGGTGGTGCTGCGCTATCTCGAGTGGGACTTCGGCGACGTCTGGTGCGGAGAACACCGCGAAGGCTATCGTGCTTATTGCCATCCAGATCTGTTCAAGCCCATTTCGCCTCTGGTGTATCACAACAATGGCAATGGAACATTTGCGGAAGTTTCGCAGAAGATCGGCCTATCCAAACCCGGGAAAGGGCTTGGCTTGGCGATCGCGGATTACGACCGCGACGGTCACATCGATCTGTTTGTTGCCAACGACTCCATGACCGAGTTCCTGTATCACAATAAGGGCGACGGAAGTTTTGAAGAAGTCGGCCTGCCTTCCGAGGTCGCGGTGGATGGCGACGGCCGCACCTACGCAGGAATGGGCGTGGATTTCGCGGACTACAACAATGACGGCTGGCCGGACCTAGCTGTAACCAACCTTGCGAATCAACGCTACGCGCTGTATCAAAACAATGGAGACGGGTCGTTTACGTATGCAAGCTCGAGTTCCGGCATCAGCCGCATGACCTTTCTGCATTCCGGTTGGGGAACGCGCTTTCTCGATTATGACAATGATGGTTGGAAGGATCTGCTGATTGCGCAGGGACATGATCTCGATACCATCGAGCTGAACTTCCCCAATTTGCACTACCGCGAGCCCATGCTGCTCGCGCACAACACGGGCAGGGGGTTCGTGGACGTTTCCGAGAAGTCCGGCAGCATCTTCAAACAAGCGTGGGTAGCGCGGGGCCTGGCGACCGGCGACTTAGACAACGACGGCCGCGTGGATGCCGTGGTGACCACCAATGAAGGGCCGGCCTACATCCTGCGCAACGAAACATCGTCGTTAAACCATTGGCTGCTGTTGAAGCTTACTGGGCACAAGAGCAATCGCGATGGAATTGGCGCGGTCGTGAGGCTGGTCACCGCGAGCGGCCAGCAATTCGCAACGGTCACAACCGCGAGCAGTTATCTTTCCTCGAGCGACAAGCGCGTGCACTTTGGTCTCGGAAAGGAGAAAGGCGCGGAAATTATCGAAATTCGCTGGCCGAGCGGCATGGTGCAAACGCTGCGGGACATTCACGGAGACCAAATTCTGCAAATCGATGAACCTGCCCAAACCGCGCCCGGCAACCGCGTGGTGAAGTGATGCGCGCGCGCCGCCGCAGGGCAGCGAGCCTTTTCACCCTGGCCGCTCAGCTGATTCTTCTTCAAGCGCTCGAGGTTTCCGCTCAGGCGCCCCGCGAATACGCGCGCGGTGTGGCCGCCTTTCTTTCCAAGGATTATCGCTCGGCGGCCGATTGGTTTCAGAAAGCCGAAGCTGCCTCTCCCGGCGTGACGGACGCGCTCGTTTATGAGGCCAAGGCTTTGATCCATGTTCAGGAATTCACCCTGGCGGAGAAGGCCCTTCAGAAGTATCTTGCGATCCATTCCGATTCGCACGAGGCCTTGTATTTGCTCGGTTTTGTTCTGCACCGCGAGAATAGACCATCCGAGTCGCTCGAAGTTTTTACCAAGGCGGCCGCGCTGAAGACTCCCACAGGCGACGACCTCAAAATCGTTGGCCTCGATTATGTTTTGCTCAATAATTATGCTGACGCTATAAAGTGGCTGGAGAAAGCGGTGCAGTTTGATCCCGGGAACAAGGAGGCGTGGTATTACTTGGGCCGCGCCTACTACTCCGACAGCCGCCCGGCCCAGGCGAAGACCGCTTTCCTGACGGTACTCGAGCTCGACCCCCACGATGTCAGGGCGGAAAACAATTTGGGACTGGTCTTCGAGGCCGAGGCCAGGACCAACGACGCACTGGAGGCCTACCGCAAAGCGATCGCCTGGCAGCAAGGAAGTCCGCGACCAAGCGAGCAGCCCTATTTGAATCTGGGTATCCTTCTCCTGGAGCAGGAGCGCGTGGAAGAGGCCGTTGGTGCACTCGAGAAAGGGACGGAACTGGCTCCCAATGACGCTACTTGCCATTTTAGACTTGGGATTGCATATTCCCACATGAACCGTCTCCAGGAGGCGCAAGCCGAACTCGCGCGCGCTGAGCTACTGGAACCGCAAAACGCTCGGATTCATTATCAGCTTGGGAGGGTGTACAAGCAGATGCATCAGATGGACCGGGCGAAAGCGGAATTTGCTCGCACGGAAGAGCTGCAGAATGGCGCCGCGGGCGCATTACCCCGGCAGGTGCCTGTCAAGCCGCAGTAAAGGACTTGGCGTGACGCTGGCAGAACGAAGCTGTAAGCGCTTGCGCAAAAACGCTTGCACAAAAACCTTGACAATCCTAACTTCCGGGCAGTAAGTTTCGCCTAGTATTTTTTCTATTATTTCGATTTGGGAAGCCAGTGGACAAGCAATTCTTTCTCCGAGCACTGGTCCTCGCAATCCTTCTCTGTGTATCTTCTGCGTCCGTCCGGGCGCAAAGTAGTGAATTTGAGAAAGTGTTTAATCAGGGCGTAGAGCGTCTCCACGACGGACGACTCCGGGAGGCCGCGACCGCTTTTTCGCTGGCTCTCGAGATGGATTCGCAGTCGGCGGGGGCGCACCTGAATTTAGGACTGGTTCGTTTGCAGCAAGGAGAGGTGGAAAGCGGCATCGAGCATTTGGAAAGAGCGGTGGGCCTCAAGCCGACCTTGCGGGGCGCGCACTTGTTTCTGGGTATCGGCCGTTATCGCACGAATGACTATGCGGCGGCGAAGGCAGCTCTCGAGAGCGAATTGAAACTCAATCCGGCAAACGCCGATGCTCTGATGTGGCTAGGGGTCGTGGAACTGGCCCAAGGCAACACCATCGAGGCGCTCCGGGCGCTGGACAAAGCGGCCGATCTGAAGCCCGGGGATGTGGACATTCTCTATCATCGCGGTCGGGCGCACATGCTGCTGTCCAAAGAAAGCTACGAACAAATGTTCAAAGTGGACCCGAAATCCTGGCGGGTTCATCAAGTACTTGCGCAATCGTTCACGGAAGCAGACCGGCTGCAAGAAGCAATTTCGGAATGCCAGAGCGCCATCGAATTGAGACCGAATGAGCCGGGACTGCATGAACAATTGGGAGATATCTATTGGAAACAGAACGCTCTTGAAAGTGCGGAGGCGGAGTTCGAAAAGGAGCTGGAGGTCGATCCGCGCAGCATGTCGGCGACGTATAAACTTGCCGTAATCAGTCTGGAACGGTCAAAGCCTGCGGTGGCCGCGGCTCTTCTCAAGAAGGTTTTGGAGCATTCTCCGGACTCGCCCGAGGCTCATTATCAGATGGGGCGCGCCATGGTACAAACCGAACAGAACCAGGCGGCCCTTCAGGACTTCCTGTTTGTGGTCAAGGGGCATGGAGCTGAACAAGCGGACCCGGAAATCCTCCAGCAATCCTACTATCAGTTGGCTCACTTGTACCGCCGGCTCGAAAAGCCCGCCGAGGCGCAGGAAGCCATGCAGTCCTTTGTGCGGCTAAAACAAGAGGCCGATAGCCAACGGGATCGCAAGTTACAAGATAGACTGGCGCAACAGAACCCAGGGACGCCGCGTTAAGAGCCAGGCATTGATACCCAATGTACGGGGTGGGTGGCAATAAAAAGGTCGCAAGAAAACGTTTACTTCGCTTATTTTGTTTTTTTTCATGCGGGTGGGTCACGCGGAAATACAAAATCGAGGGGTGAAACGATGCGGTCGAGAACAAAACGGGTCGTAAAGGGAATACCGCGGTGGTTCATTTTCCTAGTGTTGTGTGCTGCCATCCAAAACGCTGCCTGGGGTCAAGCCAATCAAGGATCGATCGCCGGGAATGTAACGGATACGAGCGGCGCCAGCGTAGCCGGAGCGAAGATCAGTGTCAAAAACGTCGCAACAGGAGCAGTGTATGAAACGGTCTCGAGCAGCGCTGGCACGTACCGACTGCCAAATTTGAGTGTGGGGTCCTACGACGTTACGGCCGGCCTTACCGGATTCAAGACGGCCGTTCTGAAGAGTGTGGTGGTCGAGGTGGGTACCACCAGCGCTCTCGATATTCAACTTCAGGTTGGAGCAGCGACCGAATCCGTTGAAGTATTAGCCGACGCGCCGACCGTGCAATCGGAATCAGCGGATATCGGTACGGACGTCTCGACGAAACAGGTTTTGGATCTTCCTCTGGCCTTGGGGAGCGTGGTCCAAGCCATGCGCTCTCCGGAAGCCTTTGTTTTTTTGACGCCGGGAACGGTGGGACCGGGAACCGCCAATGGTAACGGCGGGACGTTCGAATCGAAAATCAGCGGGGGACAGAACTACGGCACGGAAGTGCTTCTCGATGGAGCGAGCACTTACCGGTCGGAAAACGGCTCTTCTTTCGATGAGACTGCGCCTTCGGTCGACGCTCTCGGAGAGTACAAGGTCATTACCTCCACGATTCCAGCGGAATTCGGACACACCACGGGAGGGATTGAGAGCTTCAATACGAGAGCTGGAACAAACAGCTTTCACGGGTCAGCCTACGACATTTTTCGGAACGAGGATCTGGACGCCAACACCTTTTTCAATAATTTCAACGGGCTACCGAGGAACCTCGACAAGCAGAACGACTATGGCTTGACCTTCGCCGGTCCCGCATGGATCCCCAAGGTCTACAATGGCCATGATAAAACCTTCTTTATGTTCGCCTGGGAGCAATACCGTCAGACCCGTGGTGGAGTATCCAACATCTCCGTGCCAACCGCCGCCGAGCGGGGTGGTGATTTCTCCGCCTACCTTACTAATGTCACGCTAGGGATCAATCCCTGCGATGGCACGCCCATCTTCCAGGGCCAGATTTTCGACCCGGCAACAACACAAACGGTGGCAGGCACGCAATGCCGCACGGCATTCCAAGGGAACAAGATCCCGCAGAGTCACTGGTCAACTGCTGGGCAGAATATCCTCTCGCACTATCCAGCACCTCAGAATTCCAACCAGTCGCTGAACTTCGTCTACCCCTTTAGCTTTCCCATTCTCGACACGACTACAACGGTGCGCGTCGACCAAAACGTTTCGACTCAACAAAAGGTCTATTTTACCTACTCCTCAAGAGACAATGGCCGAATATCCACCAATCCGAATTTCAACGATCCTGCCGGGCAAGGACGTTTCCAGGATTTTTTCACTCATTACATCCGGGTAGGCTGGGATTACGCCATTCAACCGACCATGCTGAACCACCTCAACTTGGGTTACAACCGAACCAACAGCAAGAATGTTGGCGCTGGCGTGGCCTCCGGAATCAACTGGGCGCTAAAACTGGGAATCAGCGGCACCGCCGGAAACGAGACTAAGGGCACTCCTTTCCCGACCATCGGGCTGAACGATAATTATAGGCTTAACGACATCGGCGATGAAGTATATGGCGACACCATCGACAACGGATACCGCATCAACGAGAGCGTGGAGAAGTTGACCGGCAAGCACGACTACAAATTTGGCGTCGATTATCGATTCCAGTTGTATTCGCCGCTGAGCTTCGGCAGGACCACCGGGCAGTATTTCTTTTGGGGAACGCAGACGGCGGCTACAGTCGCGCTGTCAAACAATACAGCGACAGGAAATGCGGTCGCGAGCCTCCTCGTCGGACAAGTCCACGACTCGAACCTCTACGACTATTCAGGGCAACCGCACGAGGTCTCGAAATACTACGCGCTGTTCTTCCAGGACAGTTACAAGGTCACGCGGGCTCTCACCTTAAGCCTGGGGCTGAGATGGGATGTGGAAGTGCCACGCTACGAAACGCACGGCAACACATCGAACATCGGCCTTACCGCACCAAACCCGGGAGCCGATAATTTTCCCGGGGCCCTGGTATTCGCGGGCGCAGGCACAGGACGCAATGGTCGAGTACAGGAGCAATGGGCAAACACCTGGTACAAAGATTTTGGTCCGAGAATTGGTTTTGCCTACTCGCCCGAAAGATTTGGGCATAAGACTGTCCTGCGGGGAGGCATTGGGATTATCTATGGCGCACTGCTCTACGCCGACTTCGGAGCATTTAACCGCGTCGGATTCACAGGGAACCCTGGATTTACAAGTCTCGATGGATTCTCTCCCGCATTCAGTCTCGATTCCGGCTTTCCTTCCTACACCCCACCGCCCAACCTGAACCCCGCACAATTGAATTATCAAGGTGGCGTCCAGTACATCGACCCCACTTTCGGTCGTCCGGCCATGGTGAACAACTGGAGCCTAGAAGTTCAGCACGAATTGGCAACCGACTTGATCCTGGATGTCGCCTACGTGGGGCAGCACTCCACGCACCTGCATACCAATTTCGATTCCTGGAACTCGCTGAATCCGAAGTATTTTTCGATGGGTTCGAACCTCTTGACGTCTCAAATTGGTTCCCTCGCAGCCCAAGCCGCAGGCATACAAAAGCCCTACCCCAGCTTCCCCTCGAATTTGCTCGTGGCGCAAGCCTTGGTCCCGCTTCCCCAGTATTTCAATTTCAACACGGATGGAGCGCTCGAGAATTGGGGACAGTCACGCTACGACGCATTGCAAGCATCCCTGCACCGGCGATTCCGAAACGGTCTCAATCTCATGGCCTCCTACACGTGGTCGAAAACGCTAACCGACGCCGATGCGGCACTGCCGTTTTTTGCCACCCTGCATGGGGGAGGCAGCGCCCAAAACCCGTTTGACAAGAAGGGTGAGAAGGCCATTAGCAATCAGGACGTTCCGCAGACGCTGGTCCTCAGCTACGTGTACGAACTGCCCATCGGAAAGGGCAAGAAGCTCCTCGACAAAGGCGGAGTCATCAACAAAGTCGTGGGAGGCTGGCAGATTGGCGGCATCCAACGTTACCAGAGTGGACAACCGCTGTCGTTCTGCTGTGGGGCAGGCGTTCCCGCTTTCTCCGGAGCGATTCGCTTCAACCGCGTAAAGACGCAGTCCCTTTGGAGTCCCGCGTGGCAGAGCGGCAGCTTCAACCCTACTAGCGATCGGATGTTCAATCCGTCCGCATTCAGCGATCCTAACGCCCAGTGCGGAACACCGGCGGGATGTTCCAGCTATGCGTTCGGGGATATGTCGCGGACTACTGGCGAAGTGCGCATGTACAAGTTCCTGAGCGAAGACTTCTCTTTCATCAAACGCACCCCGCTTACGGAAAGGACGAATCTTACATTCAATTTGAACATGCTGGATGCCTTCAACCGCCACATTTTCAACAGACCTTACGACCTGAATCCGCTCGATGGAAACTTTGGAAAGCTCGATACCAGTAGCACGGTCCTGGGCCCGCGCATCGTGCAGCTGCAATTAAAATTGGAGTTTTGAGCGGCAGCCGGAAAAAATGTGCAGACGGGGCGGTGCAGCACGGGCCGCCCCGTTTTGCTTTTGGGGTGTCTCGGGGTCCACGGATCCGGCAAAAGCGAAAAGTAACTCCTTACTACAATCAAATCTCGTCAGGGTCGCGTTATCATGGATTTCTGTGGGTTAGAAATGTGACATACACTTGCGCATGTTTACGTCGCATAACTCGCGGGATTTCCTCTTTACCCCCGACGCGCAGCGTTAACTTTCCCCGCCGCCCATTATTCTGGTTGGCTTTCTTGCTGTTTTTTTCTGCTCTGCATGCCGACGCGCAGGCTTCCGCGATTCCCACGACCGACCGGTCTCACCTTCGAGCCGCGGCAGAATGGATTGTCAAGGGAGATTTGGCGCGCGCGGAAGAGGAACTCCGAGTGGTCCTGAACACGGAGCCGAACGAGTACCACGCGCTTAACTTGTTGGGAGTTGTTCGCGCGCAGCAACACCGGGCCGCAGAAGCGGAGCAACTCTTCAAGCGAGCACTCGAAGAAAAGCCGGACTTCGCCGGCGCGCACATGGATTTGGGCATGCTTTACGCCGAAGGCGGCCAAGACGACGAAGCGGCCAATGAATTCCAACGAGTTCTGACTCTCGAACCGGGGCGCGAGGATGCCATTGCGTCGCTAACTCACGGATTGCGAAAACAGGCTGCCGCGGCTCTGAAAACCCGAGAACCGGAAAAGGCGTTGGCGCTCTTGCTGCGGGCGCGAAGGGCAAGCCCGAAAGATGCGGATGCCGCCTACGAATTCGGGATCGTCGCTCTGCGCATGTCTTTATTTCCGGACGCGATTCAGGCATTCAAGGACGTTTTGCAGGAACGCAAGAACGACGTGAATGCCGTCTACGCAGAGGGCCGGGCGCAGATGGGGCTGGGCAAGTTTCAAGAAGCCGGCGATCTCTTCAAACGCTACGTGGAGCTTCGGCCAGAGGATGCTAGCGGACACTACGCGCTGGGCCTCATCCTGCGTGCGCTCGAAGAGGGGCCCGAAGCGCGTGTTCAACTTGAGCGTTCTATTCACCTCGAACCCTTGCAGACGGAGTCCTACGTGCAGCTGGGCGAGTTGGACCTCGCCGAAGGCAATCTTGAAGCTGCGGCCGGGCGATTTGGCCGGGCCCTAGAGCGCAACCCAAAACATCCCGGCGCTTTGCTTGGAATGGGAGAAGTCCACTACCGGAAGAAGTTGTATGAAGCCGCCTGCGATTTCCTCGAGCGCTCCGTCTCTCTAGACTCCAATTCGCGCGATGCGCACTACTATTTGGGGCTGGCCTACGCGCGTTTGGGAAAGACGGAGGAGTCGAGGAGAGAATTGGCGCTCGCCGGCCAGCTCGAACAACAGGATATCGAGCGGCATCGAAACATTCTCAGGTTGCTTGATCCGGCCGAAATCGATTTGGCGCGGCCTGAATGAGAAGAGACGCTTCGCGCTTTCGAATCAGCTTTGCCGAGTCGCCGTTTGCACTGCGGAATGCGGATTCTCCGTTTATTTCTGCGTGTTCCGGGGAGCGCCTTCGAGCGCCGCGTGCGGCCAATCGCCGGTCCAATCCATCGTCGAGATGTGCAGCCTAGGTTTTCCGGTCTTGCCGTCGTAGGCATGGAAGACGATGACGTCCCCGCCCGCTTGTTGCAAAATGGACTCACCACCAGGGCCCGCCCAAAGTTCGTTGCCTACCAAGAGTGGTGTTCCTCCGCCTTCGAGCATGGGCTTGCCGGCAGCGTCCACATACGGCCCGGTGACATTTCCTGAGCGGCCGACCATCGTCTTGTAATTGCTTTTCACGCCTCGGCAGCACAGATCGAACGAAACAAAGAGATAGAAGTAGTCCCCGTGACGCACGATGAAGGGAGCCTCGATAGCCTGCCAATCGTCGGGCAAGTTGGGCGGCTGGGGCCCCGGATTTTCAGGCCGCACGCGTCCCGCTAGGGAGTAGAGCTTGGTGTCCTCGTTTGCAAGCTTGCCTGTTAGCGGATTGATTCGCCGCATCTTGATGCCGCTCCAGAAGCTGCCAAAGCTCATCCATAGATGCCCCTCCGAGTCGGCCACAATATTGGGATCAATGGCGTTGAAATCATCTTTCTCCCGAGAACGAAGCACCAGGCCTTCGTCCACCCACTTGAAATCCGGACGGAGCGGATTCAGGGTCTTGTTGGTCACCAAGGCGATGCCCGAAGTGTTCTTTCCGAATACTGAAAATGCATAGTAAAGGTGATATTTTCCACCGAAGTAGGATTCGTCCGGAGCCCACAGATCCTTGGTTTCGGGGCTCTCCTTTTTGATCCAATCCGGTATGCCTTGGAAAACAAAGCCGCAACGCTTCCAGGAGTGCAGGTCCCGCGAACACCGGATCGGAAGCTGGCCCGCGGAAATCTTCTCTGTAACGGTGCTGAAGAGATACCAGGTATCGCCTTCTTTGATGATCGACGGATCGTGCACGCCATCCACGTCGCCTTCCACGTGAATGACCGACGGAGTTCCCTGAGGCTGCGCCTGGCATTTCGAGGCGGCAGGCGAAACAAGCAGCATGACAGCGGCGGCCAGTAATCTAGTTTCGACCCAACT
>Ga0137398_10000194_pt1 | contig 19252 bp, 12 predicted proteins | sample czorhiz216metaG_FD_106659 | JGI IMG/M metagenome (GOLD analysis project Ga0137398, IMG submission 106659) | Vadose zone soil microbial communities from Angelo Coast Range Reserve, California, USA - czorhiz2.16 metaG | ecosystem: Environmental > Terrestrial > Soil > Vadose zone | place: USA...
AGCGGGTAGCAGTATTGGTGATTTCCCAGCAGGAACTCGCCTTTGTAGTCGGTGCACCACAACTCGTTGGGACGCTGTCCCAGCGAGAGAGCGGTTCCTTGCGCACGGTGACGCACACGGCCACGGCGCTCAACCAATCCGTAACGATCCAGCACCGCATGGATAGTGCTCTTGGCAGGAATGGGAATGCCGGAGAACCTGCGCATCAGGCGTTCGCGGATTTTTCGAGCACCCCAGCTGGGGTGCTCGCGCTTCACATTCAAGACGTAGTTCTCGACCTGGAAAGGAAGTTGGTTGGCGTAGCGGTAGGGACGCCGGCTTCTGTCAGTGAGCCCCTGCATGCCACATTCCTGATAGCGGTCGAAGATCTTGTAACCGGTCTTGCGCGAAATGCCGAACTCTCTGCAGAGTTCCGCCATCGCCTCGCCGGCTAGCCACAAACTGCAGCCTCTCATCCATCGCCGAACACTCCTTCCAAGGCATAGGTTTTCCTCCCTAACCAGGGAGAAAGTGTCACCTATGTGTCCGGTACGATGTGTTACCTATGTCTCAGGCCGCTCATTATTTTCAATGATTTGTGCGTGAAAGCCTTCTTATCCGACCGTCTGCTTTTTCGCAGATGGATCGGCATGGCGGGATTAAATTGTTTTTCAGCCTTCTTCTATTGATTCAATCGTTGCGTGAAGTGAACCTCATCTTGCGTCCGTCGAGAATCATGCTCTGTCATAGAGACGTAATACACGCTCTCCACGCGCGAATTTAAGAAATAGCGGTTTCTTAACTGAGATGGCTCCGCAGGGTGTCTCGATCGAGCTCGTTTTCCCATCGTGCAATCACTAGCGTGGCGACGGCGTTGCCAATCATGTTGACGACGGCGCGGCACATACTAAGGAAACGATCGATTCCAAGAATGAGCGCCATTCCTGCGACGGGAATTGTGGGAATGACCATCATCGTAGCGACGAGGGCGATGAATGCAGCACCTTGCACGCCGCTGGCACCTTTCGAAGTAAGCAACGCGACCCCGAGAATCGTGAATTGTTGAACGAGCGTGAGATGCGTGTTTGTCGCCTGGGCCACAAAAAGCGCGGCAAGGGTCATGTAGAGGCTGGTGCCGTCCGCGTTGAAAGTGTAACCAGTGGGGACGACCAAACCGACTAGTGCCTTCGAGCAGCCGAGACGTTCCAGTTTGGCCATCAGATTCGGCAGTGCAGGTTCGGATGAACTGGTGGCGAGCACAAGAATAATCTCTTCTCGCAAAAACCAGAGAAAGCGGAGGATGTCGAAGCCGGCGAACCAGGCGATGCCGCCAAGCACGATCAGAACGAAAAACAGCGACGTAAGGTAAAGCGTGGCCACGAGTTTCACGAGCGGGCCCAGAGACGCGAGGCCATATTTGCCAATCGTGAAGGCCATCGCGCCAAAAGCGCCGATGGGGGCGAACCTCATAAGGAGCGCCACCACCCGGAAAACGGCTTGTGTGAAAGTCTCCAGAAGATCTACGAGAGGCCTACAGCGGGGGCCGGCAAGCGAAAGTGCAAATCCAAACAACAGCGAAACTAGTAGAACTTGCAGGATATCACCCTTGCTGAAAGCATCGACGACCGTGTTCGGAATAATATGAGCCAGAAACTCGGTGACGCTCTGTGACTTCGCCTGCCCTGCGTAGTCAGCGACGGCCCGAGCATCCAGTGAGGAAGGGTCAACGTTGAATGAGCTTCCCGGGTGGACAAGATTGCCCACCACCAGGCCAATCAAGAGAGCGAGCGATGAGACGACTTCGAAATACAGAAGAGCCTTGCCGCCGACCCGGCCAACTTTTTTCATGTCTTCCATGCCAGCGATGCCGGTGATCACGGTGCAAGCAATCACCAGAGTGATGATCATGGTGATCAAACGTATGAAAGCGTCTCCAAGGGGCTTCATGGCCACAGCGGTGGACGGACTGACGTAGCCGAGAAGAATGGCGGCGCCCACGCCAACGAGGACCTGAAACGAAAGCCCCAGGTAAAATGGTTTTCGAGGAGGAGTGGATGCTTGTGATTCGGCGATGTCGGCGATCATAGGTCGGCCTAGCTTTTCTGCAGGACCGGCCGAAGCTCACGGATATCCCGCAAAGAATCTAGCGCAAATATTTTTTCAATGAGCTTGGACGAGGTTGTTGATCCAAGAACGGGAGAGATGAGATCTCTGGCCTTGTCCACAATCTCCTGGCGCGTCATGGGGTTTTCCGCGGTGCCGCGGACGTCGTGAACCCACTGATTGAATTCCGTCCCGTCGTTGAGAGTGAGTTCGACGATGGCCTCGCGCCGAGGACGGCGGGCATCAATGCGTGGATCAGCAATGACTTCGACTTTAGCGCGCTGCCGAAGCACTGCGGGATCCTTCATGCGCGGTTTGTCATGCACAGACTGAAAAGTAAGGGTTTTATCCAACAGCATGACGGCAACCATGTGCTCCATGCAAATATCCGGAATATCTCGATTACTTACCGTGTTGGCCTCGTCGGTGGCCACGTGTACGACAATTTTTTTTACGTCATCGGCGCAGAACTGGCGTTGCTGGAAGAAACCGGCAAGCGCGTCAAGAGGTGCTTGAATCGGGGAGCCCACTGTCCACTTCTTGATGTTGGTGCGGACAATCTCGTAGCGTTCGCCGAGCTTGTCAACAAGAGCAGAAGGGTCGGCCTTCACTGCGTCGTTCTCTCGAGGAGCGTAAGCCTCGTAGAAATTGTCGGAACCGGAAAAAATGTCGTCGACGCCGCTCCAGCCAGAACGAATGAGCGAAGCCGCTAAAACGGCGATTGACGCGGGCTTGCCCGCGAAGAGAAAAGCTTTTTCCATATGTTCGACATCTCGCGACCAGGCGCCGATACCGGAGGTCTGCTGGGCCGTGTAATCCAAGAGCAAACGCATTTGCTCAGCGCTGAGGCTCGCGGCACAACCCGCGGCGGCACCCGCGCAGAAACAGGCTGCCGTACCGTGGGTGCTGCGATGAGTCGCGGCCTGATAGCCGGGACCTCCCAGACTCATAGAAACACGCGTGCCGATGTCGTAGCCGAGAGTGACGGCGCGAACGAATTGTGCGCCGCCGATTGTGTACTGTTCGCCGGCCGCAAGAGCAGCGGCGACCGTAGATACGCCGGGATGCGAACGCGACGGACCATGCGAGTCGTCCGTTTCGTCCGAGTGCGCAAGCACGCCATTAGCGAACGCCGCTTCGATGGGGCCGCAGACGATGTTCGAAGCGACCACTGTCGCTACTTCCCTGCCCCCATAACCGCGTGCGAATTGTAAAGCCGCGCGCCCAGGCGCCAGTTCGGATCCGGAAATCATGGCAGCAAGTGTGTCCAGAATGTGTTGTTTGGCTTTTTCTAACACCTCTTCGGGCAGCGCGCGATTAGCGGCCGCAGCCATGTGTGCGCTGAGCTGCTGCATAATGGGACTAACTAAATCCGCCGGACCATCGGGAAGAAAAATCGCAGCGGCTTTTGCAAACTCTGGAGGTACGGCCGCAAGTAGAGTGGATTGACTCGCGAGTCGGAGCAGTCGGCGGCGCGTGAAAAGACTCCGATGGAACTTGGAAGTTGTCTGGTCTTGTGGATTATTCATTCTTGTCCTCATCAAGCACGGCAATCCGGCTCCGTCGTATGTGTCAATCCGCAAGCAACGCTCTCATAATCCGAAACAATTCGTTTTTCGCTTCGAAGCCGATGCCAGGAGTATCGGGGAGCCGCACGAAGCTATCCTCGACAGGAATGCCGTCCGCAAAACCACCAAATGGTTGAAAGATTCCCGGATAGGACTCGTTTCCACCCAATCCCAAGCCAGCGGCAATGTTCAAAGACATCTGATGGCCGCCATGCGGGATACAGCGCGCAGCCGACCAGCCATGCTCTTTCAGCATTTCGAGAATGCGGAGGTATTCGACCAGGCCATAACTGAGCGCACAATCGAATTGCAAAATATCTCTGTCGGAGCGAAGACCGCCGTAGCGGACAAGGTTGCGCGCATCCTGGAGTGAAAAAAGATTTTCGCCCGTAGCCATCGCGCGCGGGTAATATGCCGCGAGTTTGGCCTGAAGTTCGTAGTCCAGAGGGTCGCCCGCTTCCTCGAACCAACGCAGTCGATAGGGCGCGAGAGCTTTGGCATAGGCAATCGCCGTGTCCAGGTTGAACCGGCCATTGGCATCCACTGCCAGTTGATCGGGGGAATTGAGAATTTTCAGGACGGCTTCAATGCGCTGGAGATCCTCCGAAAGCGTGGCACCGCCGATTTTCATTTTGACGACCGAATAGCCGAGCTGCAAATAGCCCAGCATTTCGTTCTGGAGCGCGGCCAAATCCTTCCCGGGGTAGTAGTAGCCGCCTGCGGCGTAGACGAAAACTTTCGTGTCAACAATCCCGCCGCGGTAACGGTCGGCTAGAAGTTTGTAGAGAGGAACACCGGCAATTTTCGCGGTTGCATCCCAAACAGCCATATCCAAAACACCAACAGCTACGGAGCGCTCTCCGTGACCGCCAGGTTTTTCATTACGCATGACAGCGTCCCAGACGCGGGCAGGCTCGAAATTATCAGCGCAGTCGCTCAGCAAAGTTTGTGGTTCGGCACTCTTAAGGCGGGGAATGAAGCGATCGCACAGCAACCCACTGGGCGCGTAACGGCCGTTCGAATTAAAGCCAAACCCAACAACTGGTTTGCCATCCCGAATCACGTCCGTGATGATCGCAAGGACACTAACCGTCATCTGACTAAAATCGATAAACGCATTGCGGATCGGTGACTTGATCGGTACCACAGTTTCGCGGATATCAACAATCCTCATGCGTTTACCCGGTGTCCGAGGAGGTTTCGCGTCATCAAAGTTGTAGGAGCGGTCGAAGGTCGCAAACGTTCCTAAGAGCTTCGATTCCGATAATCTGTTCGAGCAGCGCGGAACATTTTTGCATTCCGAGAACCGGCGCGATTAGATCGCGCGCCTTATCGAGGACTTCGCCGCGGGTCATTGGATTTTCGGGCGTGCCGCGAACGTTATCGACACGGCGCGAAAGATGCGTGTCATCTGCCAGGGTGACTTCCAGAATCGCTACACGGAGCGGCATGAGTCGCTGGAGTCCATCGTCGGGGGTGAGATTTATTTTGGCCTTCTCATGCAAGATACTGGGCTCTTTCATTCGTGCCCGGTCATGGGCTGCCACGAAGGTGATCGTTTTTTCAAGCAAGGCCAAAGCCAGGATGTGTTGAACGCAAATGTCGGGTATCTCGCGATTGTCCACGATGGCCGCTTCCGCTGTGGCCAAGCGGACCTCAATACGCACGACTTGCGACGCGTCAAAGGGATGTTCACGACGGAGAATCTCCAACGCATCCAAAGCCGCTTGGATGGGTGAACCGACCGGCCACTTCTTGATATTGGTGCGCGTGATTTCGTAACGCTCGCCGAGTTTCTCAATCAAACCAATCGGATTTGCCTTGGGGTTGTAAGCCAGAAAAAAATTATCTTTTCCGGAGAAGACGTCGTCCACGCCGGTCCACCCGGCTTGCACGAGCAAAGCCGATGTAACGCCGCTTCGAGCAGTCATTCCACCGAAAAGAAATGCTTTCTGAATGTGCTCCGTGTCCCGGTTCCAGGCGCCGATGCCGGAAGATTGTTGAGCGGTATAGCCCAACGCCCAGCGCATCTGCTGCGCATTCAGGCTGGCAGCACAACCGGCGGCCGCCGCAGCGCCGAAAAGTGGGGCGATGCTGTGTGTACTCCAATGGCTTTCGGCTTCGAACTGCTGACCGCCGAGAGTCATCGTGACGCGCGAACCAATATCATAGCCGAGCGCGACCGCGCGCAAGAAATGTGTGCCGCTAATCTGAAACTGTTCACCTGCAGCCAAAGCAGCAGGGACGACGGCGCAACCTGGATGAGATTGGGATGGGGAATGAGAATCGTCGGTTTCGTCCGCATGCGCCAGCACACCATTTGCAAGAGCCGCTTCAATCGCTCCACAAAGAGTTTTTGAAGCCGCCACTGTGCAAATTTCCTTGCCTCCATATGCCTGGGCAAATTGCAATGCGCGCTGGCCAGGAAGCAAATTCGAACCGGAGATCATTGCGGCAAGCGTGTCCAAGATATGGTGCTTAGTTTTCTCAGTAACTTCTTCGGGCAGCGACCGGCTGGCGGCTTCACTCATATAAGTGCTGAGCGGATTCATCGCGGAGGCCGGAGAATTTGGCGCTGCCGCTTGCCCCCGCAAAAGAAATGCGTTCTCAGAGGCGGAAGGAATCGCAAAGGCGGCAGCCGCCAGCCCAGCCCGTTCCAGGAGATCGCGGCGGGTCAAGCGTTGCGAATCGTTCGGGCGAGATTCCTCACGTCTGGATGTCATGTGCAATGGCGCTCACAGTTTGAAATTCAATCGTATCGCTGCTCATTTCTAGAAACTCGTTCAGGCCGCGCTGACTTGGTTCGCGATCGCATCGCCAAGATCCCGCGTCTTTGCAGTACCGCCGATGTCAGGAGTACGAACTTTGGCGGTCGCCAAGATTTTTGCGATGGCATTTTCAACCGCATCACCAGCCTCTGGAATTCCAAGATGCCGCAGCATCATTGCGCCCGACCAGATCTGTCCGATGGGATTGGCGATTCCCTTCCCCGCGATGTCCGGGGCGGAGCCGTGAACCGGTTCAAACATAGATGGAAATTCCTTTCCCGGATTGAGATTCGCCGATGGAGCGATGCCGATCGATCCGACCACTGCCGGGCCAAGATCAGACAGGATGTCTCCGAAAAGATTCGAACCGACCACGACATCGAACCAGTCGGGATGACGGACGAAGTGTGCAGTGAGAATGTCAATATGGTATTGGTCGGTGCGCACGTCTGGATAATCGGGCGCCAAAGAATGGAAACACTCATCCCAAAATGGCATGGTATGAATGATGCCGTTGGATTTTGTCGCGGAAGTAAGGTGCTTCCTACGGCTGCGAGCTAACTCAAACGCAAAACGGAGAACGCGATTGACGCCGCGGCGCGTGAAAACCGTCTGTTGCACCGCTATCTCGTCTTCGGTTCCTTCGTAAAGCCGGCCACCGATGTTCGAATATTCACCTTCGTTATTCTCACGAACGATAGTGAAATCGATTTCGCCAGGCTTCCAGTTTTTCAGCGGCGACTCAATACCCTCGAAAAGTCGAACCGGACGCAGATTGATGTATTGGCGAAATGCCCTGCGAACGGGAATCAAAAGTCCCCAAAGGGAGATATGGTCGGGAACGCTGGGGTGGCCGACGGCTCCCAGGAAAATGGCGTCAAAGGCGCGCAATAGCTGAAGCCCGTCGTCGGGCATCATTTTCCCGGTACGAATGTAGGTCTCGCAACTCCAATCAAACTCACACCAATGCACTGCGAAACCAAAGCGTGTCCCGGCTGCTTCCAACACGCGGATTCCCTCTGGAACGACCTCTTTCCCGATGCCATCCCCCGCGATTACCGCGATATTGAAAGTTTTCATGTAGCTTTTCTCATCCAGCAGCGGCGGATAGCAACGGTGACAACCTAGCTACATCGGAAGCCGCATCCAGGTTTTTGACGAAAGAAATTATCTTTTCTGTTTTGGCCGTGGGCCATTCAGCGAACTCGGCGCATCCGCGGAACTTTGCGGCCGCTTCGTCGAAGCTCATGGGATTCGAAGGGCTACCTTTGCCAAATTCGGCGCGGCCGGTAAGCACCCTGCCTCCTTTAAGCGTGATTCTGAGGATGGAAGTCATTTTGTCGAACCCGGCAGCCTCCGCTTCCGGATCGACGTAGAAATTTATCCTTTGGATCATCTCGCGCGTGTCTGCACGCTGGACATTCTTGTCAGAAAATTCGGAGAGGCCTGCCTTGCGTTCGAGCAAAAGAATCGCCAGGCAATATTCCATACTGAACTTCCCTTCCAGTCCGGTTTTGGGGTTATGGTGGAGAAGCGTGGTGGTCATATTGTGATTCGCGCCGATGTCGACCTTTTCGACCTGCGAGGCCTGGATACGATAGGTTTCGATGAGCCGCGCAAGCTCCGTCATTGCCGGATGAGTGAGAGAACCTGAAGGATAGGGCTTCAGCGAAACTCCGGGCGAGGCGAATGTCCACGGCCTGCCGAGACGGTCCGCAATGGCGGAAGGATCGTACGAGCCGCCTGCCGCGTGAAAGAATCCGCGGTCCGCTTCTAGAATTTGTTCAGCGGCAGTCCACCCGAGGGCAACTAGCTCAGCCGATGCGAGCCCAATCTCCGCAGCGTGGCCTGCCTGAAACGGTTTGGTCATCGTGCCGAAGTTCTCGCGCAGCCCGCCAGATTGGCTTGCCGCGAGCCCAAAAGTCTTCAGTGTTTTGCTCAGATCGAATTGGAGAAGTTTCGCGCAGGCTGCCGCGGAACCGAACGGACCGCAAGTACCGGTCGTATGAAAACCATCCTGGTAATGACGCGGAGAAATTGATTCGGCAATTTTGCATTCCACTTCTGTGCCGACGTGATACGCCAGGAGCCAATCCTTGCCGTTTACCGTGCGCTGCTCCGCAAGCGCGAAAATCGCAGGGAGAACCGGAACCGTTGGATGCGTCAGCAATCCGTAGACACGATCCTTCGCTGCGGCCAGTTGTGTGTCGTCAAAATCGTCGGCGTGAATTGAGATGCCGTTGACTAAGGCGGCAAAGCGCGCGGAGGTTTTTTGCGCGGTCCCGATAACCGTGGCGGCGCCCGTGCGAACTCCGGATTGTTCGATGAATTTTCTGGAAATAGGGCCGCTTTCCGCGCGCGAACCGGCCAACGCCAAGCCCAATCCATCGAGAATGGATTTCTTACCGAGTTCGACCACATCGAGTGGGATGTCTTCGTATTTGGTTTGTTGTACGAAGGTCCCAACGTATTTCGTAATACCAGGTCTTTTGGGAAATTCCTCGGCCAGCGCAGTGGCATCAGCGGGAAGCGAACTCGCAAGCACCGACGCGCCAATCACGCCAAGAGAAGTTTTTCCGAAGTCACGCCGTCGCATAGTTCACCGGAAACCGCAGCTCACTACGGCTGGACTTCATAGACGCGCACCTCCGCTTCCTTGCCTTCGTGGCGTGGAACAGCAAGGTAGTATCGATTCCATTCGGAAACAAGGATTCCAGTCTTGGCGCGAAACGCTCCGGGCATTCTGCTGAGTAGTACATAGTGGTCCGGATCCTTCTGCTCGAAAACGTCGAGGTGTTGGTCGCCCGCAAGATAAATGCGCTTGCGCCGCGCATCATACACCGCGTCATCCACCAGGCCGACGGCGGATAACTCTGCAATTACTCTGCCGTTATCGGAATTCAGAACGATCAATTTCCCCGGAGTACGAGTGACGACAAACAAACGGTGGTTGGCTTCATCGAATGCCATCGCCACATTCAGCTTGTCGCCGGCGGGCAAGGGCCAGGTCGCGGAAAGAGCCGTATTGTTGCGGTCCATTACACCGACGGCGTTTTTGCCGGTCATATTGATGAACATACGGGGACCGGCCTTTTCGAGAAGAATTGCTTCAACGTGATTCGTCAGAATCTTGATGTCCTGCACCTTTTTTGAGTTATTGGTATCAATGACGCTGATAAGCGAGTACGGCGTATGCGCTTCCCGTCCGCCGCTTACAACGTACATATAATTTGTCGCTGAATCGTAGGCGATCGAGTCCGCATCAATCGAGACTTTCACCTCGCCCAGCGGTTTGAAGTTCTCGCTGTCGTAAACCTTCACAGCGGAGGCATCTCCTTCCGCAACGAATAACTTTTTCAGATCCTTTCGGAAAAGGATTGCATGTGGAGCTTTGATATCCGTCATGGTATGGACGCGCTGATTTGTCTTGGCGTCCAGCACTTCGAGTTTGTCGTTTTCTTCCCCCGTCAGGAAAAGGCGCTGGCCCTCGACGTCCGCCGCGAAGTGATCAAAGTCGCCGTCCTTCAAGCCGGGCAATGGAATCGTCGCTACCAGCTTCAGCGGAGCCTTATCCTGTGCCGTTGCAATCGCTGGGTAAGAAATGAAAATCGTGAAAAGAAGCGAGAGTATGCGGTCCATGCTTGCCTTTCGGATCAAATAAGATTCTGGAACTGGGCAGCGAAATGAACGCCCTAAAACTCCGCGGATGCTACGCCACGCCCTCGAATGCGTCAACGCCACGAATTGACTCGGCTCGATGGAAACACGCCTGAACTGGCAAATATGCAGGTTTTTTGTGGAATTTCAGGGATCCCCACGGACGCTGTCTAAAGATAAATTAATGTTGGCTTAAGTTCTAACGGAGCCCGATACGGATTATGCTTGTCGGGTTGCGGGGCGAATTTGCTCTCCGCAGGAAAATCCCAGATTCACAAAACCTGTTTATCCGAACACCAGGAGAAACGATGAAGAAACAACTTTCGTTGCTGTCGCTGCTCTGCTTGGCATTCACAGCGAAAACGATGTCTCAAGAATCCGGACCGTTGAAGCTGGTCCAAGCCTACACGCTTCCCGCCGATGTAAAGGGCAGTTTCGATCATTTTGCAATCGATCTGGCAGGAAATCGCCTGTTCGCCACGCCAGAAGCCTACAAGGCCGTGCTGGTGATCGATTTGAAGTCTGGTAGATTAATCCACAAGATTAGCGGTATCGAAAAGCCCCACGCGATCCTGTTTCGCGAGGATCTGAAGCGCCTCTACGTGACCGACGGCGAATCGGGAGATCTGAAGATCGTGGATAGCGACAGCTACGCGGTCGTTTCCACCGTCAAGCTGCTGGAAGACGCGGACTCGATTGGATACGACGGTGCCACGAAATTTCTTTACATCGAGAACGGAGGTGGTGACGTTCACCAAACTTATTCCATGCTGAGTGTCGTCGATACGTCGGCGGGCAAAAAAGTGACCGATATCAAGGTCGACGGCGACACGCTCGAAGCAATGGTACTCGACAAATCCACGCCGCGAATTTTTCTCAACAACAAAGCGAAGAGCCAAGTGGACGTCATCGATCGGGAGAAGCGAACATTGATTGCAAGCTGGCCCATCACTCTCGCGAAGACGAACGTGGCCATGGCTTATGACGAAGCCAATCATCGCCTGTTCGTCGCATGCCGCAGTGGTGGCATCGTCGTTCTGGACACGGAGAGCGGAAAGGAAATCACCGTGCTGCCGATTACTACGGGAGTGGACGACCTGGTATTCGACTCCGCAAAGAAGCGTTTGTACGCCTCATGTGATGGCAATGTCGACGTTTATGCGCAGAGCGCTGCGGACTCATATAAATCACTTGGCAAGGTTTCCACAGGGGCACTTGCCCGAACTGCTCTGTTGGTCCCCCAACTGAACCGGTATTTCGTCGCCGTGCCGCAACACGGAACTACTAGCGCTGAAATCCAGGTCTTTGAAATTCATTAATTGCTCCGCTTCAGAGAAAAGAGCGAAAGCCGGAGTTCGCGTAGAGGTCGTCAACGCGGAATTCCCGCTTCTCACAGCTTCAATTCACTCACCAACGGAGGCACGGATGAAAATGTCCAAATGGACTGGGCTGATCCTTTTAATTTTGACCCTGTCGGCAAGCAAGGTTCATGCCCAGGCAAACTCGATTGTCGCTATCCGCGCGGGGCGCTTGTTCGATAGTAAGTCGGGCAAGGTCTTCTCTAACCAGGTCATACTCGTAAAAGATGACAAAATCGCCGCGGTCGGTTCGCCGGAGGCAATCCAGATTCCTCCGGACGCGCAGTTGATCGATCTGAGCAAGGCCACTGTTCTGCCAGGGTTGATCGATGGACACACCCACGTTTTCGGATTCGGACTGGATGGAATCAAATCAGGCGGACCTCCATTCGCAAGCGCGATAAACGACACTCGCGAATACCGGACGTTATTGGCAATGGCTAACGCCCAAAAAGATTTGCGCGCGGGCTTTACGACCTTGCGCGACCTCATGAGCCACGGTGGCGGCTATGCGGATGTCGACATTAAGAAAGCCATTGATCGAGGTTACTTTGCCGGACCGCGCATGCAAGTTTCTACAATGGGATTAGTCGCCACGGGTGAAGGCATCTTGGGTTCTTCAGAAGTGAATCTCCCGAGAAATTACCAAACTGCTGACGGCCCCTGGGCCTTGATTCAGGCAGTCCGTGAACAGATTCACTACGGAGCCGACTGGATCAAATTCCACTCCACGGCGGACTACGAGTTTGAAGAAAATGGCGAATTGAATAGCGATCCCACATTTACCAAGGAGGAAGTTAAGGCGATTGTAAAGGAAGCGCATCGTCACGGGAGAAAGGCGGCATGCCACGCCTTTGGTGGCGAGGGCCTTCGTAGTTGTGTCGAAGCACGCGCAGACACCATCGAGCACGCCGTTGAGCTGGACGAAGCGACCGCCGACCTCATCAAAAAAAAAGGAATCTACTTGGAGCTCACGGCGTACCACTATTCGCTCAGCGATTACGTGGCGCGGGACGCCAAGTCCACAGGCGGAAAATACAGCCTCGAAGCGTTGCGGGAAAAGAGCGGTCGACTGGCCATTTCACGCGGCCTGAAGATCTCGTTCGGCAGCGGAGTCGGCCCCTTTCCTCATGGGACGCAAGCAGCGGAATTTACTTATCTGGTGAAATACGGAATGTCGCCGAGCCAGGCGATTCAATCCGCAACAACCGTCGCTGCGGAAATGATGGGTTGGCAAGACAAGATTGGCTCGATCGAGAAGGGCAAGTTCGCGGATATCATCGCCGTTTCCGGCGATCCGCTGCAAGACATCACCGAATTGCAGAGAGTGAAATTTGTGATGAAAGGTGGCCAGGTGATTCGTGACGACACGAAGTGAGCTGCGCCCCAGCAAGGCTCCGGCCTGGAGCGGTGCTATCATCCCCGCTGGGAACTCTCCTAAAGAACGGCACATTATGCGCATTTTGCTGGTGGAAGACGAACGAAAAGTGGCGAGTTTTATCGCCCGCGCCCTCCGCGAAAACGCTTACGCCGTGGATATAGCTGAGAACGGTGAAAAGGCCCTCGAACTTTCCACGGATGTAACTTACGACGCTATTCTGCTGGATGTGCGGTTGCCGGGCTTGAGCGGTATTCAGGTTTGCCGCGAACTGCGGCAACAAGGAGCACAGGCACCGGTGCTAATGCTAACCGCGCGGAGTCTAGTAGAACAGCGCGTGGAGGGCCTAGATGCAGGTGCGGACGATTATTTGACCAAGCCGTTTGCGCTCGCGGAACTCCTTGCTCGCGTGCGCGCTTTGGTTCGCCGCGGATTACACAGCGGCAACGCCAAATTGCAATATGCGGACCTTGAACTCGATCGCCATCGGCGCCGCGCTACCCGTGGCAAGGAAGTTGTCCCGCTTACTTCCAAGGAATTTGCATTACTCGAACTTTTCCTGCTCCACGCCCCGGAGATGGTGACTAGAACGGAAATCATCGAACACGTGTGGGATCGTCATTTTGACAGCGAGACGAATCTGGTGGAGGTGTATGTCAACCGCTTGCGCCAGAAGATCGATCAGAATCACCCCGTCAAGCTCATCCATACCGTAAGAGGGTTCGGCTATCGGCTGGGAGCGCTGGAGTCATGAAAACCAAGACTCTCCGCTTTCGCATGATGCTGATGTTTTGCAGCGTCGTGGGTGTGCTCTTAGCGGCATCTTATTTTGCGTTTTTCGTTCTCTTATCCCGCGCGATTCCAACGCAACTCAATCACCAGTTGCTAGAAACAGCGCGTCCCCTCGTGGCGGACATTGCCGCGGAGCCAAACGCGCAAGATATCGATCGTCTGGATATTCCCGGCGAGTTTTTCGAGTTGCTCGATGCAGACGGCCGCGTTCTTCAGCAATCCAAGAATCTAAGAGTTTCGATCAATCTGAAGCAGCTCAATTCAGCCGACGGAGCCCCTGCTTTTCAGGTAGCCGAAATTGGCGAAGGACAATCCGTGCGAGTCGCCGTGATTCCTTTCCGGCAAGCCGATAAGCAGCGTTACCTTGCGGTTGCAATTCCCACGCTGGGTACGAACCGCGTGATCGATATTTTTGGCAAGATAGCACTCATACTTTTCCCCATCAGTCTTTTGCTGACGGCGGCGATTTCCGCGCTTTACGTGGGTCGCAGTCTTGCGCCGATCGCGGCACTGACCAAACACGCCGCCGGCATGGCGGAGAGAGTGACTCATCGCCAAGAATTTTGGGAGCCGCTCCCCGTAAGTAAGCCCCACGACGAATTGAGCCTTCTTGCGGAGACCTTCAACCGCCTTTTCGCGAGTGTCGACTCCGCCGTCCGCCAGTTGCGTCAGTTTGTTACCGATGCTTCTCACGAATTGCGCACGCCGATAGCAGTGCTTCATGGCGAAACGGAACTCTTGCTCTCGAAACCTCGGACGGCGGAGGAGTATCAAAAAACGCTCTGCGTCTTTGACGATGAATTTAAGAAGCTGACGCGCATGCTGGAGGGATTGTTTACACTGTCGATAGCCGATGCTGGCCAATTGCACTTGATATGCGAACCGCTGTACATCAACGAAGTCCTGCAAGAGGCTTGCGCACTGGTTTATTCTCACGCGCGGAAAAAAGGTGTTACTATTGTCCGTGACTTAGACGAAGAAATCCCTTATCTCGGCGACGAAGCCTTCCTACATCAATTATTCCTCATTTTTCTGGACAACGCGATCAAGTATTCCCCCCCCGATACCGTGATCTGCGTCAGCCTATCGCAACGGGATGACAAAATCCGAATCGGCTTTCAGGATCAGGGAATCGGTATTTCTTCGGAGCATCTGCCGTTTATTTTCGAGCGGTTCTATCGTGCGACTACTTCCGCCTCCGGCGATTCGCATAGCGGCGGCTTGGGATTGGCCATTGCACAAGCCATCGTGCGCGCGCAAGGCGGCTCGATTGAATGCACAAGCGAGATCGGCGTAGGCTCGATTTTTGTGATCGTTCTTCCGTTGGTTGTTGCCGGCAAAATTGACGCCATTAGCCCGTCTAAACAGAAATTAATCTTTGGTTAAGGTACTCACGGCCACCATGCACTAGGCTCCGCCACAATGTGGAGGTGGGACTGTGTCCATCAAATCTTTCGATAGCATCCATGCACTCCGCTGCAGCTCGGCAATTTTGTTGATTCTGGCTATCGGGTTTTCCGCGCCGGCTTTGGCGCAGGTCGCCGGAGGCACTCTTTCTGGTACGGTGTCGGACCCCTCCGGTGGAGCCGTTCCGCAAGCCACTGTTGAGATCGAGAACGTAGCCACCGGCGTCGAACGCACCGTTACCACGGATGCGAACGGCTTTTACACCGCCGTTAACCTGCTTCCTGGAACTTATAGAATCAAAGTCGCAGCAGCAGGCTTTGCAACAGAGACGACCAGGGGCGTGCAGATGACAGTTGGTTCGCAAGTAACCTCCGACATCTCCTTGCACGTGGGCAAAGTGTCCGACCGCGTGGAGGTCACCGCGGAAGTTCCCGCTGTTCAACTCACGAGCTCAGACATCGATGCCGTCGTGAACGCAACAACAGTACGAGAACTGCCGTTGAACGGACGCAGTTGGACGGATCTGGCGGCCCTGCAGCCCGGCGTCTCCACAATTCAGACGCAGCCGAGTTTTGCGACTGGATCGGATCGCGGCAATCGTGGCTTCGGGCAACAACTGACAATCTCCGGTGCTAGGCCGCAACAAAATAATTATCGTCTCGACGGCGTGAGCCTGAACGATTACGCAAATGGCGCTCCCGGCAGCGTTCTCGGCGGAAACCTCGGAGTCGATGCGATTCAGGAATTTTCCGTGATGACTAGCAATTATTCGGCGGAGTATGGCAAAACATCCGGCGGAGTAGTGAATGCCATCACTCGTTCAGGCACCAACAATTTTCACGGAAGCGCCTACGAGTTTCTTCGCAACAGCGCGTTAGACGCGAAGAATTACTTCGAGGCCTCGGACACATCCAAGGCGGCTTTCAAGCGCAATCAATTTGGCGCAGCGATTGGCGGCCCGATAATTCGAAATCGCACTTTCTTCTTTTTCGACTATGAAGGTATCCGGCAGGCAAAAGGGATTGCGAATTTCCTTACTGTTCCTTCGACCGCAGCACGCGCGGGCAATATTCACGATCCAAGTACCGGCAATCCGCTTACAGTCACTGTTGATCCTGCGATTCAGAAGTACCTGGCGCTCTATCCGGTCCCGTCGTGCGATGCCGGCCTGGATTTCTGTCAATTCGTTTTCAACGGCAAACAGGTGGTGAATGAAAATTTTCTCACCACCCGAATCGATCATAAATTCTCAGACAGAGACAGTTTGTTCGGCACGTACCTCTACGACAAGACGCCCTATAGCTCCCCCGATCCCTTCGGAAACGTTGGGTTAACGACGGAATCTACGCGTCAAATCGTTGCAGCGGAAGAAACTCATTATGTTACTCCTACTTTTATCAATGCTTTCCGATTTGGCTTTAATCGGGAACATGTGGACAACGATTTGAGCGCAACGCCGCTGAACGCGGCCGCGGCGGACACAAGTTTGGGCGCCTTTGACGGCAGAAATGCGTCTGTGGTCAACGTCAACGGAGTGTTGAGCTCTATGACGGGGGGCGTCGGAGGATTGCCTACCTATTTGTACCGCTGGAACTCAGTTCAGCTCTTCGACGACGCGTTCTTGAATAAAGGGAGACACTCCATCAAATTCGGTGGGGCCTTTGAACGCATGATGCTCCAGGTCACGGCTCTCACCGATGCCAACGGAATCTGGTTTTTCAACGATTTGCAGTCTTTCCTGACCAATTCGCCGAATAAATTTCAGGGAGGCGTTGCCAGCTCGCTCACGCCACGCGATTTGAGGCAGTCCATCTTTGGCGCATACATCCAGGATGACTGGCGGGCAAAGACCAATTTGACGTTAAATCTTGGGCTTCGCTATGAAATGTCCACCGTCCCAACTGAACTTAATGGAAAACTCGCGAATCTCCGGAACCTCTCCGATCCACTTCCCGTCTGCAGTACCTTGGTGGCTGGCAGTTGCTCGGGCACGGGTTCCTTCTTCTACAACCCAACCTTTCACAATTTCGAGCCGCGTATCGGTTTTGCGTGGGACCCCATGAAGACGGGAAAGTTGGCAGTTCGGGGAGGCGCTGGTCTGTACGACGTTCTTCCGCTTCCCTACCAATTCATACTCCTGACAACACAAGCGGCTCCATTCTTTCAATACACGTCGCTAAAGGTAGGCGACCCGAGCCTCGCGGTCCCCTTAACGTTTCCAAGAGTGGATCCTGCAGACATCACCGCGAACAGACTGCGATCAACCTTCGTTGAATCGCATCCCCATCGGAACTACGTCACGCAGTGGAATCTGAATTTGCAATATCAGTTTACGCCCAGCTTGGCGGGGATGATCGCCTACGTGGGATCTCGCGGCGTGCACCAGCCGTTCCGCGTGGATGAAGCCAACCTTGTGCTGCCCACAAAAACTTCTGCCGGCTATCTCTGGCCCAAGGTAGACGCACTCGGAAATGTCTACTCGCCACAATGCAATCAAACGGATCCGAACGGCAGCGAGCCCAATCCAGACCTGTGCGCGCCTCCCAATCCAATCAACCCTGCCTTCGGCTCGGTTCGAGGAATGTTTTATCAGGGGCGTTCTTACTACAACGCTATGGAAGTTCAGTTGGCGAAGCGTATGAGCCATGGGTTTCAAGTACAAGGGACATATACCTGGGGCAAGAGCATCGACACAAGTTCGGCAACTCTTGCCGGTGATGCTTTCGGAAATTCCGTTTCCAGCTTGAACTATTTCGATACCAGGCTGACGCGCGGGCTCTCTGATTACAATGTCGGGCGGATTTTCGTTATCAATGGCACTTGGGAGCTTCCCACGTCCAAATCGCTTACAGGCCCGGCGGCCTGGATCGCGAACGGCTGGGAACTTGGGTTGATCTTCACGGCCAGCGGCGGCGTCCCGACGACGGCAACTTGGGGCACAGGCGGCGACCCGGCAGGAACTCTCAGCAGCGACGATTTCGCATATCCGAATCACCTATCCGGACCAGGTTGCTCCTCGGCGACAAACCCGGGCAACCCAGGCAATTACGTTCGAACAGACTGTTTCGCAGTTCCGGTCGCTCCCAGCCAGGCATTTTTCGACGCTAATTGCGACCCAGCTCCACCAACATTTGGAGGACCGCTGCCGGCGGGTGATCTGCGGTGTTTCAATCTACGTGGCAACTCCGGCCGCAACACGATCATTGGCCCAGGCATCACTAACCTTGATTTTTCCGTCTTCAAGAACAACAAGATTCGGCGCATCTCCGAGAATTTCAACGTCCAGTTCCGCCTGGAAATCTTCAATATCATGAATCATCCAAACTTTGCGCCGCCGGGGCCTGGCGATGGCAATACGGATATCTTCGACCCTGCCGGAAATTCCCTTGCCCCTCCCTCCGGGACCGCGGGTCTTTTGCTGAGAACCACGATCCCCGAGCGGCAGATTCAGTTCGCTCTCAAAATTAGTTTCTAGCCACAGCGAAGCGAATGTGAGCGGAGATAAACAATAGGTTCGTGTAATTCCGCTGTTACGATCTTCTGTCTTGACCAAGAGGTTTGCTGATGCCCGGTTTCGCACAACGTCTGACGCTCAGTGGTGCCCTGTTGCTTTGGACGGCGCTCCCGTTTCCGTCCCCACTTCCGCCCGAGGGTGGCTACCGTGAGGCACGTTCCGGCTTCTGGTCTACGGCCGCTAGAAAGAAAGTGCGCGCGACAACGAGGAAATGTGCATGAGCCAAGGCTTGGCAACAAGACTGGTCATCGCTGCGATCGTTTCGCTTTCCATCTGTTGGCCGGGAATGCCCGCACCAGCCTCTGGAGTTTCTCAGCACCAGCCGGCTCCGCCGAAAGATGAGCCTCTCGACTTCGCAACTTATCGTGCGAAAATTGAGCCGATTTTTCTGAAGCCAAGAGGAAATGGCGTTCGTTGTTACGATTGTCATTCGACCATTGGCACGCGACTTCGGCTTGCGGCGCTCTCTGCTGAAAGTTCTTCCTGGAGCGAAGAACAATCCCGCAAGAATTTTGAATTCGTGCGTCAGTTGGTGACGCCCGGGAATCCGTCTGTGAGTCCCCTTCTCCTGCATCCGCTGGCGACAGAGGCGGGCGGGGACGCGATTCATACCGGCGGCAAATTCTGGCAATCCCGGAGCGACCCCGAGTGGCAGATGATTGCCGAGTGGATAAACCGCGCCAACGCCACAATAGGATCAGCCGGAGCAAATCCAAATCTCTCTGCCA
>Ga0137398_10000195_pt1 | contig 19240 bp, 21 predicted proteins | sample czorhiz216metaG_FD_106659 | JGI IMG/M metagenome (GOLD analysis project Ga0137398, IMG submission 106659) | Vadose zone soil microbial communities from Angelo Coast Range Reserve, California, USA - czorhiz2.16 metaG | ecosystem: Environmental > Terrestrial > Soil > Vadose zone | place: USA...
CGTGCAAGCCATCAAACGGCCGACGTTACTGGAAATCAGCGGGCCGTTGTTCATGTCTTATCCGGTCGTCTCCAATGTGCAGTACCGCTTGAGTGAAGTAGATGACGGAACCCTGATTCAGTTTCGGCACTCGGCGCTGGGACTGATTCAGGAGGAGCACCGCAAAGGAGTTACCAAGGGCTGGGGGCATATTCATGAAGGTGTACGGAAGAGGGCAGAAACGGCGCGTTCGCGGTGAACGCGACTGCTGCGCAAGGAGAAACCCTATGTGTCCAGCATGCCTGGCGAGCGCGGCGTTGATGATCGCCAGCGTGATGTCTACCGGCAGGCTAGCCGCGGTCGTGGTGAAGAAGCTTGGTGCGAAGAACGGCGCAAAGAAACCAAATCCATAAGGAGGAAACATGGGTCAAGTGACGAGCGAACAGGTCAATTTGATGTTGCGGCTGTACGAAGAGCGGCGCGAGCCACGGCTGCGCGAGGCGCGGGAATGGTTCTCGGCCAATTTCCATGTCAAAAACGAGGAGGACGTGATGCGCGTCTGTCCTCCCGGCAGCAAGGAAAACGCGTACATGCGCATGGTGCTCAGTTATTGGGAAATGGTGGCGAGCATCGTAAACCGCGGGTTGATCGAGGAAGACCTCTTCTTCGAAAACAGCGGGGAGCAATGGGCCGTTTGGGAACAGGTGAAGCCGATGATCGGTGCGTGGCGGGCGATGTTTAGCAGCCCGACGTTTCTCAGCAACCTCGAAGAACAGTCGCAACGCCTCGAGGCTTGGCGCGAGAAGCGCAACCCCGGGTCAAACGCGGCGATTCGCAAGTTGCTCGCACAAATGCAACAGGCATTGCAGACACCCAAGGCGCACGCCGCGGGCGGCTAAAATTCAGCTCGAGGCCGGCCCTCCCCGCATTCACTCCAGCGTACGGCTGGCTTCGGAGTCGCTGGATCGGGTGCGCTTTTCCCCCAGGGTGGACAAACTTGAAAGGAGAATCAAGCATGACAACGAGCGCGATGAAACCATCGAAAGTCGTGTCGCCGGCCGAATGGCTGGCCGCGCGCCAAGACCTGTTGAAGAAAGAGAAGGAGTTCTCGCGGCTTCGCGACGAATTGAGCCAACAACGTCGCGAACTGCCTTGGGAGCGGGTTGAGAAGGCCTATATCTTCGACGGACCGAAGGGCAAGGAGACGCTGGCCGATCTTTTCGGCGGCAAAAGCCAGCTGATTGTGTATCACTTCATGTTCGGCCCTGGGTGGGCGGAAGGCTGCCCGAGTTGCTCGTTCATTTCCGACCATATTGACGGCAGTGTGGTGCACCTGGGGGCGCGTGATGTACGGCTGGCGGTGGTTTCGCGGGCGCCGCTTGGGCAGATCGAGGCGTTCAAGAAGCGCATGGGCTGGCGGTTTCCCTGGGTGTCGTCGAATGCCACCGACTTCAACTATGACTACCAGGCGTCGATGACAAAGGAGGAATTAGAGAAGGGCCAGGTGTACTACAACTATTCCATGCAGCAATTCCCGAGCGAGGAAAGGCCCGGCACGAGCGTGTTCTACAAGGATCAGGCCGGGAACATTTTCCACACCTATTCGAGCTACGCTCGCGGGCTGGACATACTCATCGGGGCATACAACTGGCTGGACCTAACGCCAAGGGGGCGCGACGAGGCTGGGCTGAAGCATGGAATGGCCTGGGTGCGGCACCATGACAAGTATGACGAAGCCTACCGGGTGGACGCGAAGGCAGAGTACCGGCAGCCAGCTAAGGCCGCAGACCCTGCCGGCGGATGCTGCGAACATCATTGATAGTGATCGTTTTGCTGGCTTCGTATCTGCAGAGGGACTTGAGCGGGGACACGCATTCGCTGTGGGAGCCCGTGTTTTGTGTTGCCGCGTAGAGTTTACAGGCCTCACCCCTTGGGTGCGTAGTAGCCCCTGCGGGTGAGGACCTTTAAATCCTTCTCAGCGGTTTCGACTTTGACTCTACGGAATTTTCCGTCCTGCGTCGAGTTCGTGGGATAGTAGCCCAGCGTATATTGGCTGCGCAGCTCCTGGGAGATCTCATCAAAGGCTTCCATCAGCTTTTTCTCCGAACGAACGGAAATCATGCGCCCGCCAGTCTCCTCCGCCAGCTTGTGAGCCACGCCAGGGTTGCCGCCATATCGCGGATCCACCACGAGCAAGATGTGAATCACGGTGTCCGTGCGCTGAGCCGCTTCGATCGCTTCTTCCAGTTTCACCTTGCTACCTTCGTCCTGGGCATCGGTGACAATGACAATTGCTTTGCGCCCGGCCTCGGTAGCGAGTTTTTCACCGCACGCCAGGTAGATCGCATCATAGAGAGCTGTGCCGGTGATTTGCCGCGATCCGATTGGTCCCGGATTTCCCACCCTGGCTCCCTGATCCGGCACGTTGATCCTGGTCTTATGAATGGCGCGTTCCAATTGGCTGCGTTCGTCCGTAAAATCCGATAGCAGATCGACATTGGCGTCGAAAGACATTACCAGTGCCTCGTCGCCTTTGCGGATGATGCGTGCGATGAACTGGCTCCCGGCGTCTTGAATGGAAGCCAGCATGTCCTGCTCGCTGCCGGAAGTGTCAAGCAGCATCGCGAGGGTGATCGGCAGGGCTACTTCTCTCGAAAAGAATGCGATTTTCTGGTCCTGATTGTCTTCGGAAATCCTGAAGTCTTCCTGCTTCAGTGTGGGCACGATCCTTTTGTTTTTGTCGCGCACCGTGGCAAACAGGTTCACCAGACTTACCTGCGACTTGATCACCCCGCCTGGTGCGGAGGGCTCCTGGGCGAGCACCGGCAGGGCCAGCGTGCAGACAACCAATGCTGCTGCGCACTGCGTCACAACCTTGTTCATGGAAGGCATGTATACTTTCCTTTGCGAGAGATGCCCGACCCGAAAATCCCCGCGGGGTCCTGCCGCCTTGTAGGATGCCGCGAAGTGGTGCGATGGATGCGTGGCCGAAATCAACCGCGCGGATAATTTCAATACGAAGTTTGGCTTGAGGACCATGAAAAGTCTACGAAAAACCCTCCTGATGGTTTGCGGACTCACCGGGCTACTCGCCCAGCTTGGTGCGCAAGGACCCCAACCGCGCACTACCCCCGCTGCTCCGGGACAAAACCCTCCGCCGCTTGCGCAAGAGAACAGGCAAGGCAGAATTACTTTCTCGGTCAACCAAGTTGTGGTGCCCGTCACCGTGAAGGACGGGTCCGGGAGGTTGATCGCCGACCTGCGGCGAGACGAATTTCGAATCTTCGAGGATACCGTCGAACAGAAGGTCGTTTACTTCGGAGCGGAACCTGTTCCCATTTCCATGGTTCTGTTGATTGACAACGACTTGAAATCGAAGGATGCCAAGCAAGTTAGTGAAAGTCTGCGGTCCGTGGTTGCCGGCCTGGCCTTGAACGATGAGGCCTTCGTCTGCCGATTTGACCAGTTTTTCCACGTGGGGAAGGGCTTCATCAACGACCAGGACAAACTCCTCACCGAGTTGAAGCGGACGCATTTGGACGACGAGCCTTCCGCGGGACCTTCGAGCCCGGCCATCAGCAACGGCCCGTCGATTAACGGGCACTCTGCCATTGGAGATGCGCCGAACATGACCGGCCCTACGTTGAACATCAAGGGCCAGCCGACCAAGGCTCTGGATGATGCGGTGTACGCTGCGGCCCAGTTGCTCAAGGACCGTGATCCGGAGCGCCAGCGGCGCAAGATTATTTTTCTGATTTCCGATGGCTTGAACGGCCCAAAGTTTAATGTGAATAACTATGACACCGTGCTGAAGGAGCTGCTGCGCTACAACATCGCGGTTTACGGAGTGGGCGTGGGCAGCGCTTTTTTCGAGCGACGTTTCGAGCGACTTTCCAAATACGCTCATGACACGGGCGGCGACGTCTACTATGGTTTGAAGAGCCGGGCGATGGAGGAACTGTACGCCAGAGTCACCGAAGAGGCCCGCAATCAGTACACGCTAGCCTACACGCCCAGCGGAACGGACCGCGGCGCGGAATACCATTCCATCGAGGTCCGTGTAAGGCGCGAAGGGCTTACCATCCTGACCCGCGAGGGTTATTACCCCGGGGCCACACCGAGATAACCTGTTTTTCATTTTCCTGCAATATTGTCTTGACTCTTGCCGAGACCGCTCGTATATGGGGTCAAGGACGAATGGCTGGCGGTGACGCCGGTCATGCGCTGAGCGTGAGGAGGAAATTCGAATGAAGAAAAAGGCCAAGAAGGACGAGAAAAAGGGCCCGAAAAAAGGGAAGTAGGACCTCGCTAACAGTTTTCGGCGGGACAGGCGCCCTGACGCGGGTTGGGGTGCCTTTTTTCCTTCTGTCAGGCAAACTGCCGATGACTGATTCCATCAGGACTTGGCCGTCGGTACACCGCCAACTGCTCCTGGTGATCCTTCCCGCGCGCGTTCGCGAAGATACAAAAACAGCGGCAAGCCGACAGACACGCCCACCGTGAATAGCCCGACGATTGGCAGTCATAACAGACGCATGCTTAGGCGTTTGCCTTCCACGCTGATGAACCTCGGCAGGACTATGGCCGAGACCAAAACGTCCAACCCGAAGAATGCGCTGACTCTGTTGGCAAAGAGTTGTCGGAAGAGAAGCCCGAAGTTCGGTCCGTGTGCGATGATCCACGGCACGAATTGCGAGTAGGGGAGCACGGTCCCAAGAAACAAGTACATTTTTTGATTCGCAGCTGACGTTCTTTTCCAGAAAGAATTAGAAGAACTCGGTGGCGTTGGCAGCAGCACTCAGGGCTTCTTCATGTGCCGGGCAGATTGGCTGGTAGGCGCAATTGCGGCAGACGAAACCGGGCTTGGCGGGAAATGCTCCGGCTCGAATGTCCGCAGCAGCCTGCTGCACAATTTTCTGCGCCTCATCCAACTGCTGCGCTTCCCGGGTGGTCTCCTGCCGCTGATTGTTCTGCAAGTAATGAAACACCAGCCGTACCGGCTGCAGCTCCAAAATCTCCTTCACGGCCAGCGCGTACAAACTCAGCTGCAAATCCTTCTGGGCGTCCACATCCTTCTTCGGCCGCCCCGTCTTGTAGTCCACGATTTCCACCGCCCGATTGTTACCAAGTGAATTGATCTGGTCGATCCGCCCCTTGATGACGACATTATTCTCCAGCGGCAATTCAAACGCCTTCTCCTGTTCCAACACATGCGGCGCTTCCGCCATCAGGCCCTCGTGAAACACCCGCAATTGCTCCAGCCCATCCTTCTGGTATTCTCCTTCCTGATAATCGTCTTGAAACCCCTTCGAATTCCATTCCGTCTCAAAAATCCTCCGCAGTTCGTCAAATGGCAGCTTCACGCCCTTGCGCAGTTGATCTACAAACCGTTTGATGGTCGTGTGCATCACCGCCCCAAAACTGATCGCTGCCTTCGGCCCTTCCCGCAGCGACCACAAATACCCGAACAAATACCGCTGCGGGCAGGTGCGGTAACCGTTCACCGCCGAAGGGCTGAGGGTCAGGGGCTCTGCGGCCGGTGGATGAAACTCCTCCGCCCAATCCGCAATGCGCGAAAAAATCCTTGCCGGCTCGGCCATGGCGGGGAAGAGCAACGCATCTTCCGAACCGCTTTCCCGCGCCCGATCCTCTAGTCCCGTGGGAAGCGGTTTCGGCATCATCTGACGCACGTCTTGCCGCTTTACCGTCGGTTCCATCAGGATGTCTTCGATGAATACCGGCACTTTCCCCTTTTTCTCCGTCACTGTCGTGATCGTCAGCCGTTCTTCGGCGCGCGTCAGCGCCACGTAAAACAGCCGCCGCTCTTCCTGAATATGAAACTGCTCGGCGGGGCCACCCTCTTTCATAAGCTCCACTGGGAACTCGAACACCCGCGACCTCTCGGTGGCCGGGAAGGCGCGATTGTTCACGCGTAGCAGAAACACGTGCGGAAACTCCAACCCCTTCGCTCCATGCACGGTCATCAACTGCACCGCGTCTCCCGGCGGGTCCTCTTCGAGGCTCACCGCTCCGCCGGCCTGAGTGTAGTAATCCAGATACTCTATAAACTCCGGCAGTCCGCGCGTTTCGCTCTTTGGTTCCCACTCCTTCATGAATTCTGCCAGTCGCGTCACGTATTTTCGGTCGTGTTCCTTCGCGCGCTGCGCTATCTCCAGCCACTCCGTCAGGCTGCCCAGAATCTTCCGCGCGGTCGAGCGCTTGAGTGTTTTTCTCTGCGACGAAATAAACTCCACCAGTTGCCCCAGCGCCGCTTGCCACTGGTCGAAGGCCAATTGCCCCTGGGGCAGTTGCAAGATGTCGTAGATCGACCGTTTGTCTTTTCGCGCACGCTCCGCCAGGCGCACCAAATCCGCCGCCACTAGGTGCCACGCCGGCGCCCCCAATACCCGTGCGCAAGCAATGTCGTCGTACGGCGTGGCGATCAGCCGCAGGTACGCCAGCACGTCCTTCACCACGGGGTGTTCAAGGATGGAGAGTTTCGTGATCACAAACGGAATCTTTCGTCGTGATAACTCTTCCACCAGATGATCGCGATGTGCGTGCTGGCGGTACAGCACTGCAAAATCCTTCCAGCGCCGCCCCGCTTCATGAATGCGCTCGAGTTCGGCCGCCACCCATAGCGATTCTTGTTGTGGTGTTGCCAACTCGACGATGCGGATCTTTTCGCCCGCGGGCCTGTTGGGGGACAGGACTTTCTTTGGGAAGTCGGCGCTCACCGCATTCTGCGCGATCACTTGCATCGCAACGCGCAGAATATTCGGTGTCGAGCGATAGTTCTCCGTCAATGTCACGCGAAACGGTGTCGAGTCTTGGCCTTGCTTCCATCCCGCAAACCGCTCCAAGAATAATTTAAAACTCCCGAACGAAGCCCCGCGAAAGCGGTAAATCGCTTGGTCGTCGTCGCCGACCGCCACGATATTCCTCGTAGGCGTAGCCAGGAGCTCCAACAACCGGAGCTGCGCGATGTTCGTATCCTGAAATTCATCCACCAAGATGTAGCGGTATCTTTTTTGCAGCGTCTCGCGCAGCCCCCGGTCCCGCTCCAGCAGCCCAACCGCCCCGGTGATTAGCGAGCCAAAGGAAACCCGCTTCTTCTCGCGCAGGAGCTCTTCGCTAGCCCGGTACGCCCGGGCAAGTTCCTGTTGTAATGCAACCGTTTCCAGGTGTTCCGCGAATGTGTCTTGGTCGAGCGTTTCCCGCGCTGCTTCAAGCCGCCCCGCCAGTCCGTCCGCATAGCGCTGATAGTCTTCGCAGGTCACCAGTTCGTCCTGGCATCGAGAAAAGAATTCCACGAAATCGTTCAGGAATTGGCCGGGATCCGCCAGTCTCCTGTATTTCTCCAGACGTAGCCGCCGCAGATTCCGTCGAAGCAGAATCCAGTGGTCGAACTTGTCCAGCATCACGTGTTGCGGGTCGGCTTCTACCAGCAGCGTCTCGCAGAAGGAATGAAACGTCGCCAGGGTCACCGCTTGGCCGCGCTCACCGGTGGCCTTCACCACGCGAGCTTTCATCTCACCGGCCGCTTTCTTCGTGAAAGTCAGGCCGAGAATATTTTCGCCGGAAAGTGTGTCATCCGATTGCAGGAGATGCCGGATGCGTTCGGTGATGACGCGTGTTTTTCCGGTACCCGCCCCGGCAATAACCAGCAGCGGTCCTTGGCCATGGGTGATGGCGCGCTCCTGCGCTTCGTTGAGCTTCAGGCCGCTCTCACCGAGCGGCTCCATCTCAAACAGCGTCGCCATTATTCAAGAAGGGTATCGGATTTTTCGTGGCAGGGGAAACCGGCGCTAGCGCTGCGAAAGCTCGCCGGAAGCTACCCGGCTGTTGAACTCGCCTGACTTTTTCTTCGGGATCGTAAGGGTTTGCCATTGGCTATCCGCAAAATGCTTCGCCAGGAAGACAATTTGCCCAACGTGGTAGGAATAGTGTGCGACCTGGCGATTGATCGCTTGCATCACCGAGTGCGGTTCCGTGCGGATGGTTATCTTTCGAACTGAGTCTTCATCACCGAGCGGGGCAAGCGCGCCGAAAACATGTTTCCAGCCGCGCTCCCACATTTCCATCAATTCCGCGCGCGTTCTTGGGGGATCTTCAAATTCGGTGTCGCGGTTTCGGTCGGGCTTTTCGCCGTCGGTAGTTAGAAAATCGATCCAGCGGGAGCGCATGTTTCCGGCCATGTGTTTCACGATGATGGCGATCGAATTAGACTCGGCATCGAGTGTCGTCGAGAGCGCTTCGTCGGGACATTGAGCCATGGCCCGCTCGCCCAGTTTCTTGTAGTAGAAAAAAACATCCATGGAATCCTTCAAGTAAGAGGTGGTAAATTGGTGCGCCATACCGCCATTCTGTCCCTTCTCTGCGGGCTGTTCAAGCCCCTCGGCGAAGTCTCACCGCGGCGCGGCCAATCCGGAGTGACCAATTGCCGTGTTGGCGCGCCTCAGCAAGACCGGGCCAAAGAGCGGGGAGCGGGAGGAGTCGCGGTGAAAGAAGTACTTGACAATTCGCTTTTTGTTCGCCTAGTATCGGTGCGCCCGAATCTCGAATTCCGCAAGGGAGGAAGTCATGACCATTGGACAGATGATGCTTGGTGAGTTCGACCAAGAGATGCAGAACACACGCAAGACCCTCGAACGATGTCCCGACGAGAAGTGGAATTGGAAGCCGCATGAGAAATCCGGCACGGTTGGATGGCTCGCGGGCCACATCGCGACTATGCCCGGCTGGGTGACGATGACGATCAACACCGAAGAATTGGATTACGCCCCGGTGGACGGCCCAAGCTACCAGCCGCCCAAGATTGAGAACAAGAGAGCGCTGCTCACTGAATTGGACAAGAACGTCGCGGAAGCACGTGCCGCGCTGGCGAGCGTGAGCGACGCGGAAATGATGAAGGGGTGGAAGCTGCTGGCCGGCGGCAAAGAGATTTTTACCATGCCGCGCGTGGCTTGCATCCGGGGGATGGTGATGAACCATATCATTCATCATCGCGCGCAGCTGACGGTGTATTACCGTTTGCTGGGTGTCCCGGTGCCCGGGCTCTACGGTCCGAGCGCGGACGAAGGGCAGCCCGCGGCAACGGAAGCCGCCGCGAATTAAGATCGTCCGCTGGGGGCGGAGAGCGCTTCGCCCCCAGGTTTTCCCGCCGGAGCCTCCTTCCTTCGATCGCGGTATAATGAAGCACATGGCTCTTCCGGAGGCTTACCATGAGTACCGCAGCTCCCGTCATTCTCTCCGCTGTCCGCACACCGATCGGAAGATTTCAAGGTGGTCTTGCCGGATTTTCGGCGCCCGAACTTGGCGGCAAAGCTGTTGCTGAAGCGATTCGCCGCGCCGGCCTCGAAGCTAAGCAAATTGATGAAGCCATTCTCGGCAACGTGGTCCAGGCGGGGCTGGGACAGAATCCTGCGCGGCAAGCGGCGCTAAAGGGCGGCTGTGATGCCCGCGTTGCGGCCATGACCATCAACAAAGTCTGCGGTTCCGGACTGAAAGCCGTAGCTCTCGCCGCGCAGGCGGTGCAACTTGGCGAATCGGAAATAGTTGTCGCTGGGGGGATGGAATCCATGTCCAACTGCCCTTATCTGCTGCCGCAAGCACGAACCGGCTACCGCATCGGCGATGGGAAGCTTGTCGATTCGATGATCGCCGATGGCTTGTGGGACGCTTACGAAAATTTTCATATGGGCATGACCGGGGAACTGGTCGCCGACAAATACGGCGTTACTCGCCAAGAGCAGGATAAGTTCGCGTTGGAAAGCCACCAGAAGGCGGTACGTGCGCGGAAATCGTGCTTTTTTGAAGCCCAGATTCTGCCGATCGAAGTTCCGCAGAAGAAGGGTGATCCCATGGTCATGCGGTACGATGAGTCGCCGCGAGAAGACACAACCCTTGAAGCGCTCGCGAGATTGAAGCCCGCGTTCAAGGAAGACGGCACCGTGACCGCGGGCAACGCTCCCGGCACAAACGATGGGGCGGCGGCAGTCGTGGTTACCAGCGAGCGCCATGCGTCACGGCTGGGCAAGCAGCCGATTGCGCGGATTGTCGCACAAGCCGTGAGTGGCGTTGAGCCGAAGTGGGTGATGATGGCGCCGGTCGAGGCCGTGGAAAAACTTCTCGCCAAGACCGGTTGGGACCGCGACAAGGATGTCGATCTCGTTGAACTCAATGAAGCCTTTGCGGTCGCGGCCATCGCCGTGACGCGGCAGCTCAAGCTCAATCCCGAGAAAGTCAACGTCAACGGCGGGGCGGTCGCGCTCGGCCATCCCATCGGGGCAAGTGGCGCGCGCATCCTGGTTACCCTGCTCTACGAATTGCAGCGCCGCAACTTGAAGCGCGGCGTTGCCGCCCTCTGCCTCGGCGGCGGGAATGCGGTGGCCCTCGCGGTCGAGCGGTATTAACATTCCGGAGTGGGAAGAATTAGTGGATGAGCGTGCTCTGACTGGCAACGCATTTCCATTTGCCGCTCTGCCTGATCCAAGTGTCAGTGAAGCGCGCGCGCCTGGTGTACGGTTTCCCTTTCGCGGTCCCCGTTTCCCGGTAGATCCCCGAGACGATGCCCGTCGTGCCGTACACGTACGCTTTCATCCCCTCGTCGCGAATATGATCGGGTTTTGAAACGGGGTTAGCCACTGACCGCAGGTATTCCGCCTTGTTCATGAGTGAACCGTCATAGTCCACATAAACGAGAGTGTCCTCGAACAGAGGACCGAGGGCTGAGGGGTCGCCCCCTGTCTCGGCCTGGTTCCAGGCGCGCTCGAGCTGGATCAGCTGGGTTTCCTCGATGCTCGCATTTGAGCGTTCCTGACTCGGCACGCCAAACGCAAGTCCCGTGACGGCCAGAAAGAGTGTGCCAATTTTCTTCATGAGAACTTTCCTCCGCGAGGGAAGGACGGATTGGTCGGTCCACCGGGCGGTCGGAAACAGAGGGAAGTGAGGAACGCGTAACTCATTTACAGCTACGAACAGCAGTCCGCGCCCGGTTCTCTTTCAATTCTCTCGCCTACCATATTGTGAGTGAGGATAACACCGTTCGAATTCCAGGGAGAACAGTGGGACCTCGGCGTGTTCGGTATGTCACTAGAGTGAACTTGGGGCTGCAACTTCAACTGTGCTCGGAGGTGTCTTCAGGTCATTTCCGCAGTAGGGGCAGAACTTGTCGGTTTCGGCGAGTTCGCGCTTGCATTGTGGGCATGAGGGATGCAGGTTGCATTTGCAGTTGGGGCAGAAGTTGAAACGGGCGCCAACGCTGTTTCCGCATTGCGGGCAGGGGTAGGGCATGGGTTCCCGCATCAGGAAGTAAATCACGAAACCAATGAAGCCCCACGCGGGAAGAAGGATAATCACTAGAATTGTCCACAAAGCAGCGCTCATTCCGCGGCGCGAGGCATCGCGATTCACGTAGGCCACCATGAAAATCATCACCGCCATCCCCAGAGTGGTTGCCGTCACAATTCCGGCCATCGCCAATGAAGCGAGCGCCGGGTTGTCCCGCAACTCCCACGGAAACATGTTGTTCCCGTTTGGGTTGTGCGCCTGCGCCAGATTCACGGTAATGGCGATCACCAGAGCGATTACGTAAAGCACCGCCACCAGCGCCGTCAGCCAGCGGGGAATGATTCGAAACTCCTCCCAGAACCGGAGGTTTTCCTTTTTTCGGCGCAAGCGAATGAGCCGTTTCCGCTCATAAAAGGAATCACTTACGCGTTGTGGATAATCCGTCATACGTTCCTCTCTCCATTGGCCCCAACTATCTGTCTTGCCGCATCCAAGCCGGTTCGTCGCCCTGGTGCACCCTCTCCATCAGCAAGACGGCCACAACGAACAGCGCCGGAAGGGTCCACCACAAACCAAAAGCCAGCTCCCACACCAACTTGGGCGCTCCCGTGTGCTGGCCAAACCATTGGAACAAACTCCAGACATACGGCGCGCTGGCCACGCCGAAGATCCAGGAAACGGCGCAGGTCAGCCACAGCGCGCGGCGCTTGGGCTCACGCTCGCGCAGTTCCTGGGCGCGGAGGCGCACCCGGAATTGTGTGCGGCTGGCGAGCCCGCTGGGGAATGAAATTGCCGCTGCGCGCATCGAGCGCAACGCTTGATCCGTTTGGCGTGCCAGATCGGTACAGGGCGCGCACTCTTGCAAATGCGCGGCAAGCCATTTGCGTTCGGCTTGTGAGATGCCTTCGACGCGCTCCTGCGCGATCAATTGCTCGGCGCGAGCATGTCTTGCATGGTTCATGCGGGGCCCTGCTGGAGCGCTCCGCGAAGTGCCTCGAGGCCGCGGTACAGGCGCGACTTCACCGTGGAAAGCGGAATGCTGAGCACCCCGGCCATCTCATCGATCTGTAATTCTTCCTGGAAACGCAGGACCAGCACCTCGCGATAGATCGCCGGGATTTTCTGTAGAGATGTCTGAACGATTTCTTCGTTCTCCTGGCTGAGGACCTGGTGCAGCGGAGAGACTGCATTTTCGTTCACCAGTTGCAGCGGATGCTCCCGCTCGGGATCGGTCAGTGTGTCGAGGCTCTGGGGTTTCTTGGAACGGTGCCAGTCGATCACCAAGTGGCGCGCGATGGCGAAGAGCCAGACTTCGAATTTCGACTTGCCATCGTATTGGTGGCCGCGCTCGAGAACGCGGATCCATGTCTCTTGAAAAAAATCCTCGGCGCGCTCTTTGTTCCCCGTGACGTAGAGCAGGTAACGGAACAGGCGAAATTGATACTGCTCGATCAGGCGGTCGAGCAGATCCGGGTCGCGCATCCGTAAACCTCGCGCGATGCTTTTTGCCTCATCGCTCATCAGCGTGGAGAAGAACAGGGTTGGCCCCGGCGTGGCCGTGGTGGTATAGACGCTGGACCGGTGTGGCGCGAAGCATGAAATCGTGGCGCTCATTCTAACTGGTATACGCACCAGAGTGCGGAAAAGACGCATGCCGGAACGGCACGACCAAGTTCAAGAAAGCCAACGACTTAGAGATGCACACGTTGTAGTAGACTAGGCGGGCGATGCCGTTGATTTCGGCTGCCGGGTTAGAGGGATTTTTTGGCCCTGAGGTTGGGCTGCGGCCGACGCGCCCCAGCCGAAGTACACGGTCGACGGGAGGGAAGTCATGTCATCGAAACCACTGCGGCAAGGTTCGTTAGTGATGCTGTGGGCCGGCGAGAATCCCGCGGTGCACGCAGATTTGCTTGAGGAACTCCAAGCGGCCGGGATTCCGTTTGCCGACAAGTCGCTCGGCGATGATGAGGTCGCTCCGACGGCTGATCCTCTCCCCATTGACTGGAAGCCGCGGTTCGGATTCGAAGTGACCGTACTTTCGACTGATCTTGCTGCCGCCCAAGAGGTGTTGGAAAAGCTCTTGGATGAAGAGCCTGCCGATGTAGAAATTCCTGCGCGGGACGACGTGGCCGCAGCGGAGCCGCCGCTCTCGGTGGCCACTGAAACGCATCCCGCGGTGGAAATTTGGACTGGCAACGACGACCGGATGGCGCAATTTCTTACCTCCGCGATGCAGGAAAACGAAATCCCCATCCACCTTGAAAATCCAGGGGAGCAAACGCGAATTTTCGTTTCCGCGGCGAATGAAAAGCAGGCGCGGGAAATCGTGCGGGAAATTGTGGAAGGCGCCCCGCCGGAGTAGGTTAATCTCCGTGGCTCATTCGACACAAGCAGCGCTCGGGTTTCGCGTGCATTCGGGCTGGGCCGCGCTTGTCGCGGTGCGTTTGGAAAAGGGCGCGCCGGTTGTTCTGGTACGCCAGCGCGCGCACCTCGTGGAAACGTTCACATATGAATTTCGCCAGCCGTTTCACACCGCGGGAAAAATGCTGATCAGTCAAGCCCGCGATTTCATCGAACGAGTGCGGGAAGAGGCCAAGCGACTGGCTCAACGCGCTATTCACGAACTGCAAAGCGATTTGCAAAAACAGGGCATGGCCCTGACGAGCTGCGGACTTCTGCTCGCGTCCGGAAAACCGCTTCCTAACCTGGAAAAAATCATTGCCTCTCACGCTTTGATTCACACCGCCGATGGCGAGCTTTTCCGCGAAGCTCTGCTCCACGCCAGCCGGCGCTGTGGCCTCCAAGCGACGGCCATCAAGGAGCGCGAGCTTCTGGAGCAAGCAGCGCAGGCATTCCATCTCAAACCTGCTGCACTCATGCGCCGTGTAACCGAACTTGGCCGCGCCCTCGGATCTCCGTGGTCCCAGGACGAAAAATTCGCCACGCTTGCCGCTTGGCTGGCCTTGCGCGCTTCGCTGAAAGGCGGCGGCAGAACACACTCGCGAGGCGCCGCCTGACTCTGGTGGTTGCTCGAAGGTTAGTGGGATGATTGAAACAGAAGGCACCAGGAGCGATGGAGAAAGGGAGTGGGTCCGGCAAACCGGAGGGCGCGCTCTGGTTCTGAAGCCTTGCACTCAGCAATGGACGCCCATGGGCGCGCCCAATTCCTAAAATGCAAGCAAGTCAGTATCAGCCGTCTAGCGGGCCGAATGTTCTGTGGCCCCAAGTCAAACCGACCCACTATCTGAGTATTCGTCTGCTTGACCTTGTTTTGTGCGGCGTGCATCCTTGGCTTTCTTTACTTCCATGGAGTGGTCCGTTTCGGGGGCTTCATCCGTGTCCATCGACTCGATAAAAACGGTTGCGGTGCTGGGCGCGGGGACCATGGGGAACGGGATTGCGCATGTGTTTGCGCGGTCGGGATACCGGGTGATTTTGCGCGACGTGGAGCAGCGGTTTCTTGACCGCGGGATGGAAACGATTGGTAAGAATCTCGACCGGGAGATCAAGAAGGGGAAGATTGCGGAGGCGGAGAAGGGAACGGTTCTTGGCCTGTTGCAGCCGGTGACGGAAATGGCTGCCATTGCGGCGGCGGATTTCGTGGTCGAAGCGGTGCCCGAAAAAATCGAGTCGAAGCGCGCTGTGCTTGGCGAAGCGGACAGGATTCTGCGGCCTGAAGCCATCATTGCGAGCAACACGTCGTCGATTTCTATGACCACACTGGCGGCGTTGACGAAGCGGCCCGACCGTTTTGTGGGGATGCACTTCATGAATCCGGTGCCAGTGATGGTGCTGGTGGAAGTGATTCGGGCGCTCGAGACCAGCGATGCCACGTTCGAAACAACGATGAAGCTGGCGGTGAAGCTGGACAAGAAGCCGGTGGCGGTGAACGACTCGCCGGGTTTCGTTTCGAATCGCGTGCTGATGCCGCTGATCAATGAAGCGGCTTATTGCGTGATGGAAGGCGTGGCGACTGCGGAAGCTGTGGACGCGGTCATGAAGCTGGGCATGAACCATCCCATGGGGCCGCTGGAACTTGCCGATTTCATAGGTCTCGATGTGTGCGTTGACATTATGAACGTACTGCTTGAGGGCCTGGGTGACCCAAAGTATCGCGTCTGCCCCTTGCTGAAGAAATACGTGGCGGGGGGCTGGCTTGGGCGTAAGTCCGGCCGCGGCTTTTACAACTACCCCGCGTGAACGGGGGTATACCAACGTGGGCGAATATAAGGCGAAAATAGTGTTTGCTTTTTGTTCGCCTTGGTGGTACTTTGCTCCTCGCCGTTTTCAACAGGTGCACCATGCGCGGTTTTTCGAACAGTGTTCTAAGCTGTCTGGAACGTGAGAGACTCGAACAGGAACTCTCCAACCTCTCCCGGTTGCGGCAACTGACCGACCGGTGGACGAAGGCGAGCAGACGGCTCAGGCACGGCACGGAGCACGGTGGTCAGCGGTCAAGTTGTTTTAGGCAGTTCGGGGTCGGCACCGTTTGGAGTTGACATCCTTCTTGCGCCGTCATTAGCGGATGGCCTCAGGATGACAAATCCCGGTGGCGGGAGATAAAAGGCATCGAGTGGTTGACTCCACTCTTCGTTACGTCCCTGCACATGGGCAAGGCGCTTTCCCGGCGCAGAACCCAGAAGCCGTCGGCCCCACAGGCCCAGTTTCCTACTTTCCTCCACCGAGGTGTGAAATGGCAGACGACAGAGAAAGATTGCTGGCAGCGGCGATATCGCAGATTGAAAAGGACCACGGTAAAGGTGCGATCATGCGCCTGGGCAGCCGGGACGTCCTGGTGCCCGTGAGTGTAATCCCGAGCGGATGCCTCTCGATTGACGCGGCGCTGGGTGTCGGCGGCTTTCCCCGCGGGCGCGTGATCGAGATCTACGGCCCGGAATCGGGCGGCAAGACGACCATGACGTTGCATGTGATCGCCGAGGCGCAGAAGCTCGGCGGGCAAGCGGCGTTCATTGACGCGGAGCACGCGCTTGATCCGGTCTATGCGCGGAAGCTCGGCGTGGACGTGGATAACCTGCTGGTCTCGCAGCCCGACAACGGCGAGCAGGCGCTCGAAATCGCTGAAACGCTGATTCGCTCCGGCGGCGTGGACATCGTCGTCGTGGACTCCGTGGCGGCGCTGGTTCCGAAGGCCGAGCTCGAAGGCGACATGGGCGACCCGCAAATGGGCCTCCAGGCGCGCCTGATGTCGCAAGCGCTGCGCAAACTCACCGGCATCGTTTCGAAATCGCGCACCTGCCTGATTTTCATCAACCAGATCCGCGAGAAAATCGGCGTCATGTTCGGCAACCCGGAGACAACCACGGGCGGCCGCGCGCTAAAATTTTACGCCTCCATGCGCGTGGATATCCGGCGCATTCAGGCCATCAAGGAAGGCGACAAAGTGGTCGGCTCGCGTACGCGCGCGAAAGTAGTGAAGAACAAAGTCGCCGCGCCCTTCCGCGAAGCGGAATTCGACATCGTCTACGGTGAAGGCATCTCGCGCGAAGGCGACCTGATCGATTTGGGCGTTGAAAAGGGCGTGCTCGAAAAGAGCGGCACGTGGATCAGCTTTGGCGGCGAGCGCATGGGCCAGGGCCGCGAGAACGCGCGTGTCTTCCTCAGAGAAAACAAGGATATTCGGGACAAACTGGAAAACGTTCTGCGCAAGAAGCTCGAAATCCCGGTGCCGGGCAATTCGCACGCGGCTGGGGCCGGAACGAACGGCCACGCGGCTCCGGCACAATCGGAGAAGCCGCCGGTGAAGGCCTCGGCGGCAACTGCGAGCGCAGACGCCTCCAAGGCCCGCCCCACGCGTTAGCCGTTCAGCGGTATAGGGTTCGGCCTCCGGGCTTTGGTTCTTTCTGTTAGGGATAGGTCACGCCCCGCCCCCTGCTTTTTTTCACCGCTGGGCGTGGTACGGCGTGAAGCCCTCCCATTCGATCGGGGTATAGGTATTTTTCAGCAGAGTTTCCAGCAATTCCTTGTAAATGCCTTCGCCGTTGGAACTGTTCGTCATGATAACCATGCCGATCTGCGCGTCGTCGAAGCACACCGCGTAATTCCGCCAGCCGTCGTCGTGGCCTTCTTTGAAGAAGGCTTTGCCGTACGGTGTCCAATACAAACCCCATGCCAGGCCGTAACTCAGGCGGATGGGTTTGTTTTCATCCGTGGTTTCGGTTGAGAGCGGCGGGAATTCGTGCTTTGACAGAATCTGGATCTGCGGGCTCAGCATGAGATCTTTGGTTTCCTTGCGGAGCCTTTGTCCCTGCATGATGGCCTGCACGAACAACGCAAAGTCGGCCGGCGTCGTTAGCATCGAGCCCGCCGAGTCAGCCTTCCATCGCCGTTGCGGTCCGAGGGAATTCTCCTGCTCGTCGTATCCGTTCGCGCGATCACCTTCGAAGCGCCAACTCCAGACCATGCTGGTTCGCGTCATAGTGAGCGGCTGGAAGACTCGTTCTCGCATTAGATCCGCAAGGGGTCTCTTCGTGACGGTCTCGACGATCAACTGAAGGAGAGCGATGCCTTCACCCGAATAGGCAAAGCGCGAGCCAGGCTCAAAATGGATATGCAGCTTCTTGTCGTCGTTAAATCTGCGCCAATTCGGGAATCCACTCGTGTGATCGAGCAACATCCGGGTCGTGATTTTCTTGTAGCGCGCATCGCCATGCAGGTCGCTATAGTGGCTATATTCGGGCAGAGGCTTCGGAAGGTATTGGTAGACGGGCTTGTCGAGATCGAAGATGCCCTCCTCGACGAGTTGCAAAACCAGATAAGCAAACGCGACCTTGGTGAAGGACGCCGCACTCATCACCGAATCCGCTGTTAAAGGACTGCTCTTCCGTAGATCGCGAAAGCCATAGGTTTTTAGATAAACGATTTTTCCGCCATTGAGAATCGTAATGCCCGCCCCCGTGACTTTGGCGGCGTGCATCAGTCGTGACACGGTTTCATCAATTTCGCTCGGCGTGATCGCGCTGCCATCCAAGCGTTTGATGGAGGACGCATTCCGAAACGGCTTCGATTCCTGCGAATGGCAGCCGGCGGTCGCCACAATAATGAGTATGCCGATGATCCACTTTTTCATTCGAGCATCTACGATATGCGCCAAGTGTCTGCCACGATTGCATTTCTGTCCACTCTTTGGGAAAGTCGATCCATGGCACACCACAATGAGATAGTCCGTGAGTCATTTACGGTGCAGGCCAAAGCGTTCGCAGCTAATCCGTGGGTAACCGACAAACAGCGGATTCGCCGCCTGGTGGCTGCTGCGCGGTTGACGGGGGACGAACGCGTGCTCGATATCGCCACCGGGCCGGGTTATATCGCGGAAGCATTTGCGCGGGCCGCACGGGAGGTGATTGGCGTTGATTTGACGGCCGCGATGCTGGCCATTGGCGAAGAGCGCACGAAAAAGCGCGGGGTATCAAACCTTTCGTTTCGAATTGGGGATGTGCAAAACCTTCCCTTCGAAAAGGAAGAGTTTGACGTTGTAGTGACCCGTCTCGCCCTTCATCACATGCAGAATCCCGCGAAAGTTGTCCGAGAAATGGCGCGGGTGTGCCGTCTCGGCGGTACGGTTCTCGTTGAGGATATTTATGGAAGCGAACATTCCGAGCGAGCCGCCTATCAGGACCGTTGGGAGAAATTACGCGATCCTTCGCATGTTCGAACGCTTCCGATCAGCGAGCTATTGCATTTTTTCCGCGAGGCGGGACTGGAAACCGATAGCCTCTCGACGTTTGAAGATCTTTGCCCGGAACTGGAGCGGTGGCTGGCTACCACCAGGGTACCTCCGGGCGACGCCGCTGAGGTGCGGCGCCTCCTTGAAGAAGATCGCCTGCACGACCTGAGCGGTACCCGGCCGTTTCTGGATGCTGCCGGACAACGGCACTTCCACGCGCGCACTGCCACCCTCGCTGGACGAAGGTTCAGGCTCCTGACCTGACGGTCAGCTATTCAAAACAAG
>Ga0137398_10000197_pt1 | contig 19211 bp, 14 predicted proteins | sample czorhiz216metaG_FD_106659 | JGI IMG/M metagenome (GOLD analysis project Ga0137398, IMG submission 106659) | Vadose zone soil microbial communities from Angelo Coast Range Reserve, California, USA - czorhiz2.16 metaG | ecosystem: Environmental > Terrestrial > Soil > Vadose zone | place: USA...
ACCCCGCGGCGCCCCAGCGCCGACACCGCGCCCTCGAGGAGCCGATTTCCGATCATCTCGTTGAATCGCGACAGGAGGACCGCGATCCGAAGGCCGGCGCCCTCGAGCGATCCCTCGACCACGCGCGGCGCGGCCCGCGAGGGGCTCACGCCGGGAGCCCCCGCTTGCCGTTCCCGCGTCCCGCGTGCGGCGCGCCGGCCGTCGCGGTCCGCTCGAGCAAGTGCCCCAGGCGCTCCCGCTTGGTGGCCAGGTAGCGGGCATTCGCCGCATTCGGCACGATCTCGAGAGGCTCGCGCGCGACTACATCGACGCCGTACTCGCGCAGCGCTTCGATCTTGCGCGGATTGTTGGTCAGGAGCCGGATCCTGGTATCGCCCAGATCGCGGAGGATCTGGGCCGCCACGCCGTAGTCCCTGAGGTCGGGCGCGAAGCCCAGCTTCAGATTCGCGTCGACGGTGTCGAGCCCCAGGTCTTGCAATTCATAGGCGCGGAGCTTGTTCGCGAGGCCGATGCCGCGCCCCTCCTGGCGCATGTACAGGAAGACACCCGCCCCCTCGCGGTCGATCCGCTGGAGGGCGGCCTCGAGCTGCTCGCCGCAATCACAGCGCTGGGAGCCGAACACGTCCCCCGTGAGGCACTGTGAGTGCACCCGAACGAGCCGGGCGCCCCGGCCGGGTGAGCCCTGGACGAGCGCGACGTGATGGTGTCCGTCCACGAGGCTCTCGTACACCACGACCCGGAACGTCCCGAAGCGAGTCGGAAGCCTCGATACGGCCACCCGCTTGATGAGCCGCTCGTGGAGGTAGCGATATCGGATGAGGTCCCGGATCGTGATCAGGGTCAGCTTGTGGCGTCGGGCGAGCCGTTCCAGCTCCCGGCCGTTCGCCATCCTTCCGTCCGCCGAGAGAATCTCGCAGAGGACGCCCGCGGGGTGGAGCCCCGCGAGACGAACCAGGTCGAGCGCGGCCTCGGTGTGCCCGGGGCGGCGGAGGACGCCTTCGTCCGCGGCGCGCAGCGGGAAGACGTGGCCGGGCCGGGCCAGCTCTTCCGGCTTCGTCTTCCGGTCCGCCAGCGCGCGGATGGTGAGCGCGCGGTCGTGGGCGGAGGAGCCCGAGGTGGTGCCGCGCAGGAGATCCACCGAGACGGTGAACGGGGTCGAGAAGCGCGCCGTGTTGATGGGCGCCATCAGCGAGAGCCCGAGCGACTCCAGCCGGCTCGCGGGCATGGAAACGCAGATCAGCCCGCGCCCTTCGCTCGCCATGAAGTTCACGTCCTCGGCCGTCGCCCGCTCGGCCGCCATGACGAAGTCGCCTTCGTTCTCGCGGTCCTCGTCGTCCACGACGACCACCATCTTCCCCGCGCGGATCTGCCGGAGCGCGGTCTCGATGTCGGCGAAGGAGCGCGCCCCCTTGGGAACGCGTCCGAGGCGCGCCCTCACGCCAGCCTCTCCAGATATCGTGCGATGAGGTCCACTTCCAGGTTCACGTCTCTCCCTTCCTCGTATTCCGAGGCGATGGTGTGCTCGAGCGTGTAGGGAACGAGGGCCACGGCCGCGCAGGGGTCTTCCCAGGAGGCGACCGTGAGGCTGATGCCGTCGAGGGCCAAGGAGCCCCTCCCGGCCACATAGCGGCGGAGGGGCTCGGGTATCTCCACGCGCACGAGAACGTCCCGGCCCGTGCGGCGCACCGACTGGATCCGCGCCACGGCGTCCACATGCCCTTGGACCCAGTGCCCGCCGAGCTCATCCCCGAGCCTCAGGGCCCGCTCCAGGTTCACCCGCTCCCCGGGGACAAGCCCCCCGAGCGTCGTGCGGCGCAACGTCTCCGGCACCGCGCTGGCGTGGAAAACGCCCTCCACGGCCCGCTCCACGGTGAGGCAGACGCCGTTCACCGCGACGCTCGCGCCCGGGGCCGGGGGCGGCTCGAACGAAGCCAGGATCTGAAGCCTGGCCCCGCCCGAAGCGTCCCGCTCGATGCTTTCGACGCGCCCGAGGCGCTCCACGATCCCGCTAAACATCGCGCCTCCCGCGAAGGGATCCCTCGATCCAGAGGTCCCGTCCCACGCGGCGCGTCACAAGCTGATCGAGCTCGATGGCCTCGTCCAGGCGGCCCAGCCCGAGATCCCGGGTCCAGGTCGGGGCGCTCGAGCCTCCGAGGATCCGGGGCGAGATCCCGATCGCCACGCGATCGGCCAGCCCCTCGCGCAGGATGGCGCTGTGGACCGTCGGCCCCCCCTCCACGAGGATGGAGAGCCGTCCGTCCGCGGCGAGCTGGCGAAAAAGGGTCGGAAGGGGCACTCTCCCGTGCGCGTCGGGCGGGAAGCGCAGGACGGAGACGCCGCGCGTCTTCAACGCCTCCACCGACTCCTCGTCCCGGGAGACGGTCGCGACCAGGAGCGGCGCCCGTCCCGCCGAGGCGACCAGCCGCGAGCCCGCCGGGATGCGAAGGTGCGAGTCGAGCACGACGCGGACCGGGCTTCTGCCCCGGGCGAGCCGGACCGTGAGCTCCGGATCGTCCGAGAGCACCGTCCCGATGCCCACGAGCACGGCGTCGTTCCTGGCCCGAAGCCCGTGGCAGAGCCTCTGCTGCGCTTCCCCGCCCAGCCCGCGCGAATCGCCGCGATCGCTCGCCACGCGCCCGTCGAGGGACACCATCGACTTGAGCATCACCCACGGGAGCCCGGTGGCCAGGAACTTGAGGTAGGGAGGGTTCAGCTCTTGGCACTCGTCCCCGCGGACGCCTTCGACGATCGTGAGCCCCGCGCGGCCGAGGGCTGCGATCCCTCGCCCGTTCACCAGGGGATTCGGATCCCGCATGCCGAGCACCACGCGCCGGATGCCCGACGCCAGAATCGCCTCGACACAGGGAGGGGTCCGGCCCTGGTGCGCGCACGGCTCCAGCGTCGAGACGAGCGTCGCTCCCCGGGCCTGCTTCCCGGCCTCCTCGAGCGCGCGCACCTCCGCGTGCGACTCACCCGCGCGCGCGTGGTAGCCGCGCCCCACGATCTCGCCGCTCCGGAGAACCACGGCGCCGACGCGAGGATTGGGGTGGGTCGTTCCGATTCCGCGCCGCGCGAGCCGGATGGCCTCACGCATCGCGCGATCCTCGGCGGCCGTGACCGAACGCGCCGTCTCGCGCGCCGGCTCCGCCTTCCCGATCGAAGTGATCCGCATGCTCATAAAAAGCAAAACCCCGCAGGCAGACACCCGCGGGGCGCACGCGGCCCAAAGGCCGGACGCTTCCGACTCACGTGATCATCCTTCTCCCATCCAGACTATGACTGTCGGCTCCGGAATCTCACCGGGATCTGCCGCGGGATCATGACCCTTGGCTCGCGGGCTTTCACCGCCGGTGGGGACTTTCACCCCGCCCCGAAGGATGTCTGCAGTTGATGAGGATGGTAGACCGAACCGAACGTCAGCGCAAGAGGATGAGCTTCTTGGCCTCCACCTGCTCGTCCGCCTCCAGGCGGTAGAAATAGGCCCCGCTCGCCAGCGGCCGGCCCCGGTCGTTCGTGCCGTCCCAGGTGAGGCGATACTCCCCCGCGGGCATGGCGCGATCGGCAAGGCTCCGGACGCGCGCCCCCGAGACATCGAAGATCAGAAGACGGACCCTCGCCGGGTGGCCCAGCGAGAATCGGATCGACGTGGACGGGTTGAACGGATTCGGCGCCGCGTTGTAGAGCCGGGCCCGGGGTTCGGCCGCGGTGGTGGTCTCGTCCACGCCGGTCGCGACATAGCAGCCGGGCACTTCGAATTCGTTGACGAGGGTCCGGTAGAGGAGGAGGTTTCGACGGCTGTTGACGGATATCTCCGAGAGGCTGAAGCCGAGCAGCACCGACCGCGAGGAGTCCGCCACGACCCCCACCGAGTCGCGCTTCTCCACCGAGGCGAGGGTGGAGTTGGGGTACGTGATCCAGGACCGGGTCTTGGACGTGGCGCAGGACGAAATCTGGAATGAGTCGAAGCGGTTCAGGTTCGGGCACTGGCCATCCAGCGGGAAGGGCTCCAGAGCGATGCGGGTCCCCGCGGCGCCCTTCGTGATGGGCAGGAGCGAATCCTGGGGCACGTCCTCCCACACGTCGCGCAGGAACGCGGTTCCGAGGGCGCACGTCAGGAACGTGCCGATGTCCGCCCCGTTGACGGAGAGATCGTAGGCCAGATTGTCCCCCGCGATGAGGAGACCCCGGTTCCCGCCGGGCAGCGCGAGCCAGGACTGCAAGAGCTGCTGGTCCTCGGCCGCGATCGTGGACGAGGAACGGTCCCCCACGTCCCACACGATGGCGGAATAGACCCCCAGCGTGGAAGCCGCGACCGCCGGCCAGTGCCGGATGGGATCGCCGGGCGGCGAGCCGCCGGGAGCGTTCCCGATCGCGTTGTCCGGAGCGTTCACGTCGTAACGGTCGAAGCGCAGGCCCAGGGCGGCCAGCGACTGGGCCATGGAGGCGCCTCCGTCCACCCCCTCGTTGGCGTTCACGTAGAGCACGTTGGCGGTGTTGCCGGCGCACGACCCGGAGGCGCTCTGGATCGCCGGCAGAATCGTGGCGGTGAAGTAATGCGATGCGGCCAGGGCGTCGCTGGGCAGCGTGACCACCGCGTTCAGGGAATCCGTCACCGAGAAGTAGTACCGGAGCTCGGTGCCGCGCGCGTACGTCGCGGCGGGAACATCGGCCGAGTAGGCGGTCGGCAGGGCGGATCCGAACGGGATCAGGGGCAGGCTCGTGAAGGCGGCGCCGTTCAGGCTATAGAAGAACGAGGCCACCTTGAGCCCGCGGGACGCCGAGAGCCGGACCGAGGCGGTGTCGCCGCGCGGCGTGTTGAAGTTGTCGGTCGCGAAGAACGGCGTGGTCTTGTAGGTGTCCTGGAACAGGTCCTCCTCGGAGGCCGAGATGGTGGGGGGCGCGAGCCCGATCACGCCGAGTGCCAGATTGTCGAAATAGACCGACGTTCCGGACGGGGTGGAAACGCCTCCGCAGAAGATCTGCGAGTAGTCCTTCACGTCCAGCATGAACTCGACGGAATCCTTCCCCCCGGCTCCCGTCAGGCCGACCGTCTGGCGCATCCATTCCTTTTCGTTGCCCGAATAGACGTCCCCCGATGCCTGGGTCCAGAGCGACCACGCCGGGTCCCCCGCGTTCCGCGTCCGGAATTGCACGTTGTAGTAGAAGCACGCGTTGACCGGCAGGTTTCGATACACGTCGAAGGCCGCGAAGACCTGGTCCGCGCGGTTCACGAACGTGGACGGGCTGATCAGCTTGTCGTCCATCCGCGAGGTCAAGGAGTTGGTGGCCGGGTTCGTGACGTTCCACACCTTGCTGGTGTTCGAGGTGCAGATCTGCTCTCCGGGGGCGTTCGCCTGGATCCTCCAGAAATCTCCGACGGCCGGAAATGTCGAGACGGTCCAGGTGCCGGGACCGAACTCGAAATCATCGAAGAACCGGAGATCGTTGATTCCCGCCTTCACCGTGACGTTGTCGATGGACCAGCCGTCGGTGTTCGGCACGAGCCCGTCGGAGGACGAGCCCTCGATGTCGCTCGTGAAGAGGAAGCGGAACTGGACCGGGTTGTATTTCGCGCGGATGGAGTCGGGAATGACGACGGTGAACGTGTCGCATGGGACCCCGGATCCGTGGACGGCCCCGGTCCATTGGCCGAGCTGGAGCCACCCATCGTCGATATCCAGGATCTCGAGGGACGCGAAGTCGAATCCGGACTCACACCCCAGCTGCTGCCGGAAGCTCAGCTTCACCGGGCTCGCGGCCCCGGTGAGGCTCACGAAATTGCTGAGGCTTTGCGTCCAATTGTTGTCGTAGCCGTAACGGTTCGCGTCCAGGACCCAGGTCGAGTCGACGCGGCCGCACCAGAACGCGTGTCCCTGGCAGCCGTAGATGGTGTCGATGTGCCAGGCGGCCGGCTGGAAGGATCCGTCCTGGTGCGTGAACCCACCCTCGTTTCCAGGGCTCGATCGGGTCTCCAGGCTGTCCTGATAGATCCAGATCGTGTCCCCGGCCTGGTTGGCCTGCCCGCTCCGAAACACTCGCGGGGCGCGGGTGGGTTGCGCGACCGGGACCACGTTCCCCGGGCCGCGCGTCAAGGTGGGCCTGGATGAGGCCGGGTAATTACTTAGATCGTATACGGATGGGGATGCCTGGGAGTGTGATCCCGCGCCCAGGGATCCGCTCGCGATGAGAAAGAAAGCCAGAGCGGATGCGGGCGCGCGATGCGGGGTCACGCCCCTATTTTACCACGCCTCCGGGGCTTTGTTCCTCCCTTACGACGGGCTCGACACCGATTGCTTGCGCGAGGCCCCGGAGGGCGGCGTAGGCCTCGGACCCCGTGGCCGAGGCCCACGGCTCGAAACGCCCCTCCGGACGGAGCGGGAGCCCGATCGCGGCCGCGGTCTGCGCGGCCCGGGCGAGGTAGTGGCGGCGCCCCAGATCCGGAAATGGGTCCGTGCCGGACGGCGTGACGCTTCCGCTTCGCCCCGCGCTCCCCGCGATCCCCGTGACGAGGAGGGCGATCGCCGCCCGCGTCACCGGATCCCCGAGGTGGTAGGAACCGTCGGGATAGGACGCGAGCCAGCCTCGCGCCATCGAGACCCGGAGCCAGCGCTCCCCCCACGCGCCCCTGGCCTCCTCGGTGTCGGAGGGATGGTCCGTCCCGCCGCGCCAGCTGGGCCGCTCGGGATCGGCGCCCAGCTCGGCGGCCAGCATCACGCCCAGCTCTCCCCAGGAGAGGCTCGGGTGGGTCCGGAGGGCGACATACCCTTCCGGGAGTCCCGCCGAGGCGTAGCGCGAATCCAGGGCCGAGCTCAAGGCCTCCTGGGAGGGAGCGTGATTGGGATCGCGCTTCAGCGCCCGCGAGAAGGCCTCGGCGGCTTTGGTCTTGTCCCCCGCCTGCGCGTAGGCGAGCCCGAGATGGTAGAGAGGCAACGCGCTCACCGTGTCCAGCGCCGCGGCGCGGTCGAATTCGTTCTTGGCGTCGAGATACCGGTGGGTCGCCGTGTGAAGGCGGCCCAAGGCATCGTGCGCCTCGGCGCTGCGCGGGTCGAGCTCGACCGCCCGGGTCAGAGAGCGCCGGGCGGGCTCGGACTCGGCGAGGGAGAGGGACATGAGGCCCGCGCCCAGCTCCGCGCGAAGCTCCAGATCGCGCACACCCGAGCGCTTCGCCGCCTCCGCCGCTCGGGCGTAGGACGTGCGCGCCTCCTCGGGGACGCCTCGCGCGGCCGCGGAATCCGCTCGCGCGAGCAGCACCGGGATCGAGACCGAATCATCGGGGCGCGCCGGACGGGGGCCCCCGCTGCCGGAGCAACCGGCCAGGAGCGCGGCGAAGAGGAGCAGGGGAACGAGGAGCCGAATCCTAGGCATGGAGGAGCTTTCTCTCCTTGAAGCTCGCGTACGCGTCCTTCGCGACCACGACATGGTCGAGGATGTCGATCCCGAGGATCCGTCCCGCTTCCACCAGCCTCCGCGTGATCGCCAGGTCTTCCTCGCTGGGCGTGGGATCGCCGGACGGATGATTATGCGCCAGGATGAGGCTCGCGGCCGAGACCGCGATCGCCGGATGATAGACCTCGCGCGGGTGCACGATGCTCGCGTTCAGGCTCCCGATGGAGATGATCTCGCGGCGGAGGACCTGATTCCGGGAGTTCAGGTAGAAGCCCACGAAGTGCTCCCGGTTGGCGCCGCGTATGTCCCGGGTCAGATCGAAGACGGTTTCCGGCCCCCGCACCAGAGGGGCGGCCTCCCCGTCGGGCCAGAGTCTCCGGCCAAGCTCCGCCGCCGCGAGCAGCTGGGCCGCCCGCGCGAACCCCATGCCCTTGACTTGCAAGAGCTCCTCGACCGGCACGCGATGGAGCTGCCGAAGGGGAATGGCCGCCGTGACCCGGGTCGACAATTCCTGGATTCCCTCGCCCGCGCAGCCCGTCCCGAACAGGACCGCCACGAGATCCGCGTCCGTCAGGACCCCCGGACCCGATCCGAGCAGCCGCTCGCGGGGGCGCTCGCCGTCCAACCTCTCTTCGATCGTGGATCGATGTTTCCGCCGCATCCCAGTTCCCTCCCCGGGAGCGGGGCCGCTGGTGGGTGAGCCGAGGAGTCTCGATGCTAGGGAGGAACGGAATCGGGCGCAAGCCTCAATCCGTCTTCAGCTCTTTGCTCCGGATCTCGATCTTCGCGCGGGATCGGAGCCGGTCGGTCCACGCCGCCGTGCGCTGCTCGAAGATCTCTTCCCGCAGCTCCTCCCGGTGCTCCGCGTATTGCCCGGGGCTCAGCACCGTGACGGAGTCCACCACCGCGAACAGGGTGCCCATCGCCCCGGCGTGCGGCTTCAACGGCGTGCCCGGGCGCGAGCGGAAGATCTCGTCATAGAGGGTCGAGTCCCGCGCGAGGAGGGAATCACGGGCAAGATCGGGAACAGGTCCCTGTCGGGGGAAATTTCGTGAGCGCCTGAGTCCTCCGAGCGGAAGCGCCAGGGTCTCGAGATCCTTCCCCGCCTTGAGCTCGCGCTCCAGAACCAGGGCCACCGAATCCGCCGCCGCGCGCTTTCGCTCGGCCTCCATGTCCGAGACGGCCTGGTCTTTCACTTCCCCGAACGTGGCCGGCCGCGGCGCCAGCGCGCGAGCGAGGCGCGCCACCAGGAACCCTCCCTCGATGGGGATCGGCCGCGAGACGCCGCCCGGGGGGAGAGACCCGATCGACTTCTCCATGTCGGGAAGCGCTCCGATCCCCGGAACCGGCTCGCGAAGCCCGACCGGACCCGAGCTCTGGGATCCCCCGTGCGCCTTGGCGAGCTCCTGGAAGCGGGCGTCCGGCCTCGATGCGGTCTCTGCGAACCGGATCGCCTCGGACTCCGCGAGCGAGTCCGCGAGGCTTTCCCCCAGAACGCCGCGGATCTCGGGGCGGCAGTCCTCGAGCGGACGGACCCTCTGCGGCGTCATGGCGTCGAGGCGGATGACGTGGAATCCGAACTGGCTCTCGACCACGGGGCTCAGCTCGCCCGGCTTCAAGGCGAACGCCGCGTCTCCGAATTCCTTCACGACCTGGCCGCGCGCGATCTCGCCCAGATCCCCGCCCTGGGCGGCGGAGCCCCGGTCGTCGGAATACTCCTTCGCCAGCGCGGCGAAATCCCCCCCCGCCTTGGCCCGCTTCAGCACTTGGAGCGCGCGCTGCCGGGCGGCGGTCCTGGCACCCGGCCCGTCGCCGGGACGGAACGCGATCAGGATGTGGCGGACGCGGGCGCGCGCGGGGACCGTGAACTCGAGGGGGTGCCGCTCGTAGTAGACCCGGATCGAATCCTCCGGCACCGGCGCCGAATCGGGTTTCATCTTGTGGAAGACGACGTAGTCGAAGAGCCAGCGCTGGGGCGTGTGGTAGCGATCCCTGTGGCCCTCGAAGAAGGCCTGCGCCGCGCGCTCGGCCTCCTGCCGGCGCCGCTCCTCCACTTCGGCGTGCGCCGCGGGGCGGACCGCGGCGTAGGGCGGCATGAATCGGTCGTCCAGCTCGGTCACGCGCGCCACGAACACCGAATCGCGCAGCACGCGAGGACCCGCCACGGTCCCCGGCGAAGTCTTGTAGAGGGAGTCGAGGAGCGCTCCCTCGAGGAGCGAGGGCTCCGCGGGCGGCTGCCCCTGATAGATCGAAACCTGTTCCCGCGTCGCGCCGTACCGGCGGGCCACCTCCTCCGGCCGCTCTCCGCGCCGAACTCGTTCCAGCGCCTCGGCCATCGTTCGAAACGCGAGGTCGAGCTGTCGCTCCTTCCGGACCAGATCGGGAAGCGTCTTCGCGAGGGAATCCGCCCAGACGCGCGCCGTATCGGGCACGCCGGATTTCTTGCGGATGCGCTCGAGCGTCCGCTGCACGTCGCGCTCCGAGATGGGACGCGGATCCGAAAACGAATCCGTGGCGCGGGCCAGGATCTCGGCGTGGAGCTGGGCCACCCGGTAGCGCTCGGGCCGCGCCGCGTAGTCCTGGCGCGCCAGCGAATCGATCTCGGCGTCCCGGACCAGGGCGTCGGCGTGGTGCTTCGCGATCCCCACGGCGTCTCGGAAGGCGCGCGTGGCGGGCTCGCGGTGCTCCTCGAGGCGGACCGCGAGAAAATACGGCCCGATCCGGACCGGCTCCGGCAGCCACTGCTTCTGGCGCGCCGACCGGACCGCCGCCGCGAGCGCGTCGGATCGCCCCAGCCCCCGGATCGGGTCGCCCACGTGGAAGAACCCGGTGTCCTTGAGCCCGCCGAAGGGCTGAGACACTTTTTCCGCGGATTGGCCCGCTCGAAGCGCGGCGATCACCGCCTTGACGTTATAGGCCGCCTTCGCCTGGGCCGCCGCGTGGAGCGAGTCGGAGGCGCCGGGAACGGATTCGACCGGCACGCGAACGTAGGCGACCCGGGCCTCCTCGGGCGAGCGAAAGTCGTCGGGATGGCCCTCGTAGTAGGCGCGGATCTGCCCGGCGGTCGCCTGCGGCTCGAGCGAGATCGCGTCCGGGATGAGCCAGAGATAGCGGAGCGAGGCCTGGGCGGTCCGGCTCTGGAATTCCTTCCGGAGCAGCGTCTCCGGGACGGCGTACCGCGTCCTCATCCATGCCACGTACTTGTCGAGCAGCACGGCGTTTCGCACCTGATCGAGAATCTCGTGGTAGTTCGATTCCGGTGAGAACTTGAACTGCTTGAATTTCACCGGATCGAACTTGCCGTTGGTCTTGAAGTAGTCGTTCCGCCCCAGGCGCGCGTCCAGATCCGCCTCCGTCGCGACGAAGCCGCGTCGTTTGGAGTCGGCCACCCACAGCCGTTCGCGAATCAGCTCCTCCAGGACGTTCTTCCGGAGCAGCCGTCGCTCGTCCTCGGTGGTCGGACGGCCCGCCCGGGCCTCCACCTCCTGGAAGTAGGGAGCCGCCAGCTTGTCCCATTGCAGCCTCGTGATCGGGATGCCGTCGACGACCGCGAGAACCTCGTTCTCCGGGCGCGCCGCGGGTGGAACATCGGCCGGCTGCGGGGTCGCCGCCAGAGCGGCGTGGCCATGAGAAGGGGTCGCGAGGAAGAGGAGCGTCGCGGCCAGGAGACATGCGGGTTTCGTGAGGTTCACAGGATGGGCACGAGTCTATTCAGGAGGTCCGGACCTGTCCATGGCAACTTTTTCTCCAACGGATGTTGCTGCGGGACAAACCGATCCACTACGATGTCGGCCCATGCCGCCCGATCCCGAATCCGATCTCGTCGAGCGTCTCGCTCCCGAAGACCTTCTGGAAGCGTGGCAGCTGCTCGTCCCGGAAGATCGCCTGGAGAGCTTCAAGGCGCTCGCCCGGCCCGAGGCGGAGGATCTGTTCCTGAGCTTGAGCGCCCGCGATCAGGCGGAGCTCGTTCGCTCGCTCCCGCCCCCCGAGCGGCGATCCTGGATGCGCCTCCTTCCGCCCGACGATTGCGCCGACCTGGTGCAGGAGGTTCCGCACGAGGATCGCGAGGATCTGCTCTCGCTCCTCGACGACAACACGCGCAAGGACGTGAACGGGCTTCTGGCCTACGCCGAGGACGACGCCGGCGGATTGATGAATCCCCGCTACGTGCGCGTCCGGCCCGACATGAGCGTGGACGAGGCGATCACCTACCTGCGCCGCCAGGCCGCCGGCGTGGGCGCGCTCAACTACGCCTACGCGATCGACCACGATCAGAAGCTGCGCGGCGTCATCTCCTTCCGGAAGCTTCTCGCCGCCCGGCCGGAGGAGCGCGTCTCGGAGGTCATGCAGACCGACCTGGTCACCGTCCCGGAGAAGATGGATCAGGAGGAGGTGAGCCGTCTCTTCGCCACCTACCGCTACATCGCGTTCCCCGTCGTGGACCAGCAGGGGCACATGAAGGGCGTCGTGACCCTGGACGACATCGTGGACGTCGTCCGCGAAGAGGCCACGGAGGACATCCAGAAGATCGGAGGCACGGCGCCCATCGACGCGCCCTATCTGCGCATCGGGATCGCCGACATGATCAAGAAGCGCGCGGGCTGGCTCGCCGCGCTGTTCATCGGGGAGACGCTGACGGCGACGGCGATGGGCTACTTCGAGCAGGAGATCGCCCACGCCGTCGTCCTGGCGCTCTTCGTGCCCCTCGTGATCTCGAGCGGCGGGAACTCGGGAAGCCAGGCCACCACGCTGGTGATCCGCGCCATGGCCCTGGGGGAAGTGCGACTCCGCGACTGGTGGCGCGTCGTGCAGCGCGAATTCATCTCGGGACTCTCGCTGGGGCTCATCCTGGCGTCGATCGGGGTGGCGCGCATTCTCCTCTGGCAGGTGCTCTTCCACACCTACGGGCCGCACCATCTCCTCATCGCGCTCTCGGTGGCGTCCAGTCTCGTGGGAGTCGTGCTCTGGGGCACGCTGGTGGGTTCGATGCTTCCCTTCCTGCTGCGGCGGCTCGGCGCGGATCCCGCGAGCGCGTCGGCGCCCTTCGTGGCGACGCTGGTGGACGTCACGGGGCTCATCATCTACTTCACGATGGCGAAGATCATCCTCTCGGGAACGCTGCTCTAGCGAGGAGCGCGGCCCGCATCAGGAGACGTGGAGCGTCTCCCCCGCCTGCTCGTCCGCGTGGTAGGAGCTTCGCACCAGGGGGCCGGAGGCCACCTGGCGGAATCCCAGCGAGAGCCCGTACGCGCGGTAGTGTGCGAATTCCTCGGGCGGCGCGTAGCGCTCGAGCGGCAGGTGCGATCCCGAGGGCGGAAGGTACTGCCCCAGGGTGACCATCGAGCACCCGTGGGCCCTGAGGTCCCGCAGGAGCTCCTCCACCTCCTCCAGCGTCTCTCCCACCCCCAGCATGATTCCGGACTTGGCGGGGATTCCGGGCGCCAGCTCCGTGACCCGCCGCAGGAGCTCGAGCGATCGTGCGTAGCGCCCCGCGGGCCGGACGCGGGCGTAGAGCCGCTTCACGGTCTCCATGTTGTGGTTCAGCACGTCGGGCCGCGCGTCCAGGACGCACTGGAGCGCGTCCCGGCTTCCCAGGAAATCGGGAATGAGCACCTCGACGCGGGCGCCCGCGCTCGCGGCGCGGATGGCGCGGATCACGGCCGCGAAGTGGAACGCGCCGCCGTCGGGCAGCTCGTCTCGATTCACCGAGGTCACGACCACGTAGCGCAGGCCCAGCTTCCGGGCCGCCTCGGCCACGCGCGCCGGCTCGTCCGGATCGACCGGGAGCGGCTTTCCATTCCGGATGTCGCAGAACGGGCAGGAGCGCGTGCAGACGTTGCCCAGGATCAGAAACGTGGCGGTGTGGCGTGAAAAGCAGTCGCCGATGTTCGGACAGTTCGCGCTCTCGCACACCGTGTGGAGATCGAGGGTGCGGAGGATCGCCTTGGTCTCGAGGTAGGCGCGCCCCGCCGGGATCCGAGCCTTGAGCCAGTCCGGACGTCGCGGGGGGGCCGGGGTGAGGCTCAGCCTCTGGTAGACGCGGAGCGGTTTCCGCTTCTCGCCCGCCTCGCGCCTGCGGTCGGAGGACAGCGTGAGGGGATCTCCCCCCTCAGAAGTGGATCGGTCGTCCATCGGTCGCGAGCATCGCCTCCATCGTCGCCTCGGCCAGCGTGGGGTGCGCGTGCACCACCTCCGCCAATTCCAGGGCGGTCGCTTCGAAATGGCGGGCCACCACCGATTCGGCGATCTGCTCGGTGGCCTGAACGCCGATGATGTGGACACCCAGGATCTCGCCGCTCGTGGCGTCGGCGACGGTCTTCACGAACCCGTCCCCCTGCCCGAGGATGCTCGCCCTGGAGTTGGCGATGAAGGGGAACTTGCCCACCTTCACCGCGCGTCCGGACCCGCGCGCCTGGGCTTCGGTCATCCCGACGCTCGCGATCTGCGGGTGGCAATAGGTGCAGCTGGGGATCGCCTGGTAGTTCACCGGGTGCGGATTGAGGCCCGCGATCTTCTCCACCGCGACCTCGCCCTCGTGCGAGGCCACGTGCGCGAGCGCGGGGCCCGGGACGATGTCCCCGATGGCGTAGATACCCGGGACGTTGGTCTCCATCATCTCGTTCACGCGCACGAACCCGCGCTCCAACGCAACCCCCAGGGCCTCGAGGCCGAGGCCGTCGGTGTTGGGCTTTCGCCCCGCGGCCATGAGCACGCGGTCCGTGTGAAAGCGCTGGACCTTGTCCTGGACCTTCACCTCCGTCCAGGCCTGGTCGCCCTCCACGCGAACGCTCTGGATCGAGGCGCCGACCAGGATCTCCATCCCCTGCCGCGTGAACGCGCGCAACAGGGCCTCCGAGATCTCGACGTCCTCGAAGGGCACGAGCCGCGGTTCCCGCTCGACCAGGACCACCTTGCTTCCGAAGGAGTGATAGATGGACGCGAATTCCACGCCCACCGCGCCGCAGCCGATCACGAGAAGCGATTCCGGCACCCGGTCCAGGCTCAGGATCTCGTCGCTCGAGACCACCACGCGGCCGTCCACGGGCGCCACGGACAGGGACCCCACCCGCGATCCCGTCGCGAGCACGATGGCGCCGGCCTTGACCTCGCTCTTCGCTCCGGCGGCGTCGGTGACCTCGATCCGGTCCTTCGCCTTGAGGCGCCCCTCCCCCTTGATCGTGACGACCTTGTTCTTCTTGAGCAGGGACTCGGTGCCCATGAAGTTCTTCTTCACCACGCGGTCCTTCCGTTCCATCGCGGCCTTGAGATCGAAGGACGCCTCGGAGACGCGTACGCCGAACTCGCCCGCGCGGCGCGCGAGGAGAAGGACCTCGGCGGACTCGAGGAGCGACTTGGTGGGGATGCACCCCACGTGAAGGCACGTCCCGCCCACCTTGGCCTTCTCGATCAGGGCGGTCTTGAGGCCCAGCTGGCCGGCACGGATCGCCGCCACGTAGCCCCCGGGTCCGCCGCCCAGGATGGCGACGTCGTATCGCTCGCCGCTCATCGGGACCCCCACCTCACTTCTTGCCCTCCGAGAGGAGACGCGCCCGGATGATCGGCTCGAACAGGTCGATCGGGATCGGGAACACCGTCGTGGAGTTGTTCTCGGTCGCGATCTCGGCGAGGGTCTGGAGGTAGCGGAGCTGCATCGCGAGCGGCTGCGTGGCGAGGACCCCGGCGGCCTCGGTGAGCTTCTGGCTGGCCTGGAGCTCGCCTTCGGCGTTGATGACCTTGGCGCGGCGCTCGCGCTCGGCTTCCGCCTGGCGCGCGATGGCGCGCTGCATCTCTTGCGGGAGATCGACGTTCTTGACCTCGACGGTGCTCACCTTGATGCCCCAGGGCTCGGTGTGCCGGTCGATCACGGCCTGGAGCTCCTGGTTGATCTTCTCGCGCTTCGAGAGGAGCTCGTCCAGGTCCGATTCGCCCAGGGTGCTGCGCAGGGTGGTCTGGGCGATCTGGGAGGTGGCGTAGAGGTAGTTCTCGACCTCGAGCACGGCGCGATTCGCGTCGAGGACGCGGAAGTAGATCACGGCGTTCACCTTCACCGAGACGTTGTCCTTGGTGATCACGTCCTGGGGCGGCACATCCATCGCGACCGTGCGGAGCTGGACGCGCACCATCTTGTCCACGAACGGGATGAGAAGGATGAGGCCCGGGCCCTTGGCCCCGACCGCGCGCCCGAGGCGGAAGATCACCGCGCGCTCGTACTCCCGGAGGATCTTGATCGAGCTCGACAGAAGCAGGACCGCCATGAAGATCAACACCGCCGCGGAAACAGAAAACATCGCCTTCCCCCTCCCTACGCTTTTCGGACGTGCAGCCGAAGGCCGTCGACTTGCTCGACGACCACGGGCGCGCCTTTCTCGATGCGATCGACCGCCACCGCCGCCCAGTATGCCCCGTGAACGAAAATCCTCCCCTCACGGGACGGAAGCTCCGTCACCGCGACCCCACGCTCTCCCACGAGGCCCTCGCGCCCCGTGAGCGGCTTTCTCTTGAGCGCGCGGTATCCGGCGCCGATCACGAAGGCGAAGAATAGCACCGTCGCCACGGTCACCGTCAGGACCACCGAGAGCGAGAGACGCATCTCGCCTCCCCCGCCCGACATCAAGATCAGCGAGCCCAGCACCAGGGAGAGAATGGCCCCGGCCGCGAGCAACCCGTGGCTCTGCACTTTGACCTCCACCAGGAACAGGATCATGGCGAAGAAGATGAGGAACAGGCCCGTCATGTTGACAGGCAGCGCCTGGAACGCCAGGAGTGCCAAGAGAATGCTGATGCCCCCCACGATCCCGGGCAGGATCGCTCCGGGATTCCAGAGCTCGATGATGATCCCGTAGAACCCGAGGATGAACAGGATGTAGGCGACGTTGGGGTCCACGATCCTCGTGAGGAGCCGTTGCCTCCAGCTCGGCACCACGCCGTGGTGCTCCGCGCCGCTCGTGTGGAGCGTGAGGGTCTTGCCCGCCACGATCACCTTGCGCCCGTCCATCTGCCGCAGCAGGTCATCCACGTCGCGGGCCACGTAGTCCACCACGTGGAGCTTCAGCGCCTCGTCCTCGGGAAGCGAGCCCCCCTCGCGCACCGCCTTCTCGGCCCAGTCGGCGTTCCGGCCGCGCTGCGCCGCGAGGGAGCGGATGTAGCTCACCGCGTCGTTCTTCACCTTGCGGGCCAGGTCCTTCTGGATGTCGGCCCCGCCCATGTTCACCGGGGTGGCGGCGCCGATCGAGGTTCCCGGCGCCATCGCGGCCACGTGGGCCGCGTAGGCGATGAACGTGCCCGCCGAGGCCGCGCGGCTTCCGGCCGGCGCGACATAGACCACGACGGGGACTTCCGAGACGAGGATCCGCTTGATGATCTGGCGCATGGAGGTGTCGAGACCGCCCGGGGTGTCCATGCGAATGATCAGCGCTTCGCGGTGATCGCGCTCCGCCTGATCGATCGCGTGGACGACGTATTCGGCCGAGATGGGCTGGATCGCGAACTCCACCGTGGCCACGTCGACGATGCGCTTCTCCGTCGGAGGTGGCGCTTCGGCACGCGAGACCGGCTTCGCGCCGAGGAGGAGTGCGGCCGCGCAGGCCGTGGCGAGGGTTCGGTAGAGCAGCGCGCGCATCGCGGTCAGCTCCGTGCCTTGGGGCCGGGGACCGCCTCGGAACGCCGGATCCGGTTCTTCTCGTCCACGAAGACGATGGTCGGCACGTGGCGCAGGAGATCCTCCCGCTCCATCTCCGCGTACGTGAGGATGATCACGGTGTCCCCCACGTGCGCGAGGCGCGCCGCGGGGCCGTTGAGGCAGATCACGCCCGAGCCGCGAGGGCCGCGGATCGCGTAGGTGTCGAACCGCTCGCCGTTGTTCACGTTCAGGATCTGGACCTGCTCGTGCGGCAGCACGTCGGCGGCATCCATCAGGTCCGCGTCGATCGTGATCGAGCCCTCGTAGTTCAGATCGGCTTCGGTGACGGTGGCGCGGTGGATCTTGGACTTGAAGGCGGTCAGGCGCACGCGAGCACGGCCTCCCTCGCCGCGGCGTAATGGCGCTCCGCGGCGGCGGACGGCACGGCGCAGCCTGGTCCCAGGATGAACCGCGTGCCCTGCGATTCCTCGATCGCCGCGCGGGCCTGCGCCTGCACGGCTTCGGGTGGGCCCAGGACCATGACCTTTTCGTGATCGAGGCCCGTCAGGAGAGTCTTCGTGGTGGCCTTCTTCATCTCGGCGATCGAAGGATTGCCGGGATCATGGTCGGCCCAGGACACGACCGCCACCGGGTAGTCCAAGTGCTCGCGCACGAACGCGCGCGGGCCGCAGACATGGATGATATTCAAGAGTCCCCGCTTCGCCTCTTCCAGCACGCGGAGATCGTACGGCCGGCCGAATTCCTGGAGCAGCGACTTGTCGATCCGGCTCTCGTTCCCGTAATCGGTGGTCGCGAAGAGGATCCCGGAGGCGCCCCGCTGCATGGTCTCGCGGGTGAACGCCTGAAAGGTCTCCGCGATCGCGCGGAGCGCGCCGTGCACTCGGTCCCCATGGCGGCGCAGGTGCTCCACGAACCGCGCGTCGTCGTTGATGAGGTCCGCCGCGATCGAGATCGGGTTGAACACCGTCATGACCCAGTCGGTCTCGCCCTGGATCTCGGCGGCGATCCGCTCCTCGGCATCCAGCATCTCGCCCAGCGCTCCCTTGGTGGGATCGAGCGGGCGGATCCTGTCCCAGTCGGCGGGCTCGCGAACGGGCGACTCGAACACCTTCGGCTTGTCCAGGGGGCCGGTGCCGGGGCGCTTCGTCTTCACGCCCCAGTCTTCCACGTGGTAGGAGGCGCGCGGGTTCACCTTCATGAAATCCCAGTCGTACCTCTTCTGGAATTCCAGCATGGAGTCGGCGAGGTCCTTGGCCGATCCCTCGCGGTCGTAGAAATGCCGCCAGAAGGACATCGGGGGGCGATCGGTCCGCTCCCCCTGCAGTGTCTTTCGGATTCGTTCGCGGCGCGTCATGGAATTAGAGCCTTCCCCGGGCCGAGTTTACGTTCTTGCAAGTCGTTACAGGGTGGGCGCAAGATGTCGATGGTACACGGAACCATCCCCCCCCACAAGCCTGCTTGGATCTCCCCAACTGCCGGAACGACCAGGGGTAGCAGGGTGCAAATCCTTACGAAATCGAGCCTTCCTCCCCGTCTTCCGTTCGGCGTTTGGATGCGTAGACCGGCCCTAACGCTTCTCGCGATACTCGCCGCCTCGTGCTCCCCGGAACCTCGTCCGAGTCAGGAGAACTTGGTCGAGGTAGCGGGGAGCGTGTCGTTGCGGAATGGGTCGCCGCTCGGCGGGGTGACCGTGAGTTGCTTCACGCTGGCCACAGCCCCCGCCCCCTCGCCACCGGCCCCCGTTCGCGTTGGATCGAGGATCCATGCGACCCCGCCGCTCTACACCTGGACGCGTACGAACACGGGCGGGACATTTGGAATCAGGCTGCCGGAGGGGCGATGGGAGGTCTGGATCGGCGGGCGCGCGGACAGCGGCATCGTGAGCCAGCACGTTGCGGACGTGACGCTGCAGCTGCCGAGCGCGAATCTGGAGCTTCACTATCTCGGGTACCGCATCTCGGGACGGCTGATCGGCCCGGGCAACGCCACGATCGAGGACGGCCACCTCTCCATCACGACGCCTACGGATTCGGTGCGTGCATCGGTTCGCTTCGGCCATTACACGCTGCTCGTCCCGGCCGAAACGCTCAGCATCTGGGCCAACCCGAGTCCGTTCGGCTACGAGGCGGGAATCCCGCGCGTGCGTTATGACGGGATCGTGGCGTCTTCGGACACCACGATCGAC
>Ga0137398_10000198_pt1 | contig 19139 bp, 11 predicted proteins | sample czorhiz216metaG_FD_106659 | JGI IMG/M metagenome (GOLD analysis project Ga0137398, IMG submission 106659) | Vadose zone soil microbial communities from Angelo Coast Range Reserve, California, USA - czorhiz2.16 metaG | ecosystem: Environmental > Terrestrial > Soil > Vadose zone | place: USA...
CAGGAAGCCGTCGATCGCTGGAGACAGCTGCATTCCGACGAAAATGCCAAGTTTGATATGACCGTCGAGCTTCACGCCGAGAAGATCGCTCCGCAAGTCACTTGGGGCACGAATCCAGGCATGGTTACGAGCGTCACCGAGCGCGTTCCAGACCCACATGACTTTAAGGACCTCAACGATCAGAAGGCCACGGAAAGCGCGCTCAAATACATGGGCCTCAAAGCAGGCACGCCCATCGTGGACATTCCGGTGGACCGCGTCTTCATCGGATCGTGCACCAATTCGCGCCTCGATGATCTCCGCGCCGCCGCGCATTTTGTCGACGGCAAACACATCGCAAAAAGTATCAAACAAGCGCTGATCGTGCCTGGTTCCCGCGGCATCAAAACCCAGGCGGAAAAAGAAGGCCTCGACAAAATTTTCCGCGCCGCCGGATTCGAGTGGCGCGACGCCGGCTGCAGTATGTGCATCGGCATGAACGCCGACGTCCTGCCGCCGCATGAGCGGAGCGCCAGCACCAGCAATCGCAACTTCGAAGGGCGCCAGGGCAAAGACAGCCGCACACACCTCGTCAGCCCGGTCATGGCCGCGGCCGCCGCGATTGCCGGTCATTTCGTCGACGTGCGCGAACTCGATGTTGCCACCGTCGAGTAGCCTGGATTCATATGCCAGGACACGCGCGGCCTGAATCATGGGCATGTGAGCAAGCGAATGCGCGTGGAGCTTGCAGACGGAGAATCGCTTGTAATCCGTTTGCGTGAACTGACCGTTTGTGCCAGGCCTGAGCCATGCTGCGGCATTACTTACATCCCGATTTCCACGAATCGTACTGACGGAAACAGAGACAAGGGCGCAGCGTATTGGACTCCGTTTGGCGATATTGAAAAATCTCACGTTCTGGGAGACTGAATCGCATGCAACCGTTCTCAACTCATGCCGGCATGGTGATGCCGCTGGACCGCGTCAACGTGGACACCGATCAGATGGTGCCCAAGCAATTCCTGAAGGCGCTCACACGCGAAGGTTTTGGCCGCATCCTTTTTTATGATTGGCGCTATCTCCCCGGCGAGAAACCAAACCCGGAATTTGTGCTGAATTTTCCGCGCTACAAAGGCGCATCGGTTTTGTTGGCGCGCGCCAACTTCGGTTGCGGCTCCAGTCGCGAACACGCACCGTGGGGCGTGAAGGACTACGGCTTCCGCGTGGTTATTGCACCCAGCTACGCCGACATTTTCTACAACAATTGTTTCAAGAACGGCATCCTCCCCGCGACGCTTCCCGAAGAGCAAGTCGACGAGCTCTTCAAGCGCACCGAAAAAGAAGAAGGCTATTCGCTCACCGTGAATCTGCCCAACCAGACCATCGCCGACAAACACGGGCTAATGTTCAAATTTGAAATTGTCCCGTCGCGCAAAGAGGTCTTGCTCAAGGGCCTCGACGACATCGGCACGACCCTGCAACACGAGCCCGACATCACCGCCTATGAAAAAACGCACGCCGCCACCGCCACTATGTACGACACCGTTGACGTGAAGTACTACTCCAACGGGAAGTGATGAAGTTTTCGGTTTTCCGTGTTCACTGTTCAGTGTTAGACGCTTAGCCTGTAGTGTTTAATTTCGAGTTTCAATTTTCCGGTTTATAGCTTGGCTCGCCGTGGGTTCGGGTGATTCGGACGCAGCTACTTCACGTCCATCACGTTGTGAACAGGACTTGCACCTCCTGGCTGTCGATCATGCTCGATACATCAATAAAAACGGGGAAGGCCATTTGGCCTTCCCCGTTTCCGCAGCGAGTGTTTGAAACGCGCTGGAAGAGATTAGAAGCTGAGCCGGATTCCAAACTGCATCTGCCGGGGGTTATTGCCCTGACTGTTGACAACACCGAAGGACGCCGCAGAGGTTGGATCGACGCCCTGGGCAAAGAACGAGGCGTTCGGATCTGCGAACACCGGATGGTTGAACGCGTTGGTTACGACATATTGGAACTGCAGGCCGACGCGCTCTACGATACGAAAGTCTTTCACCACTCTCACGTCCACGTTCCAATACGGTAGTCCGCGGAACACGCCAACCCCGCCAGTTCCGGTGTCGAGCCCCAGAATTGGAGGACGAAGGGTGTTCAACACGCCATTGGGATCCCGAAAGATGTTGAACTCCCCAGCATTACCATCGTTGTGGAGCGAGGCTGAACCCCCGGAGTACGCCTTTGTGAGAATGCAGTTTTCGTTAGTGAAGAAGTTGGAACCATCAGCCGACCCAAAAGATTGGCCATCGGTATTGGTCCCGCAGCCGATGGCCGCTCCGCTGCCAATGGCGAGGATCGGTGACAACGACCAACCACCGGCGAGACGGCCGACTATCCCGTGCTGGCCCTTGTACCAGGGGGCCTCGATTATGGCGTAGGTGTTGAACACGAACTTCCGATCGAAGTTCTGCAACCCATACTGATTGTGCAGGTTGAAGGGATCGTTCGGGGTGTACTCGCTGGTGGCCTGGACGAATGCTCCGGTGCCCAGGGCCTTGCTGTAGGTGAAGTTTTCCTGAAGGGTGAGCCCGTGCCAGTTGGTGACCTTTAGTGTAACGAACCCGGCATTGTAATTCCCATAGCCGATGCTGGCATTGAGGCCGACGCCACTGGAGAGCTGGCCATTGCCGCCGCAGGTGGCCGTGCCTTTGGGCGTGCCACAATTCATCGGACCGCCAACGAGAGGCGTATTCAACATGCTGCGGGGGAAAATGAATGCGCCCTTGTCGAGATCACTCCACAAGCCCCAAACCGCCTGATTGAGCAAGTTACTCTTCGCAAAGCCCTCCTTGAACACGACCGCTGCGGTACAACTTGCGAACCCAGTGCAATAGGCGGAACTCGGTCCTCCGAGAGCGTTCTCAAAGAATTGTTGCGCCGCGAAGGTGTTGGCATACGCGGTGGCAGCGAGTGCCGTGGATGGCATATTCGCGCCGCAGGCGGCAAAGGATGTGGCGCACCCTAGTCCCTGCTCGATGGCGGCATAGGCTTTATCAAAGCTTTGCCCGCCCATCGTCATCATGTAGGGCACGGCGTTGATGTTGACAGGCTGATATTCGTGAGTGATTCTCCGGCCGATGTAGCCCACTTCCAGAAGAATCTTGTTGGTCAACTGCCGCTGGATGGTAAGGTCGAACGAATCCACGACGTTGGGCCGGAAATGCACATCCAACGCCTCACCTGCAGCAGCCGAGACGTCGTTGACTCCCGGAAAGGTCGGCTGAGGAAGTGACGGGGATGCTGTCGGAATCGGAGCGTTGTTGCCATCCGTCCCCACGCGGAATGCATTGGCAACACTAACCGGGCCAGTGCAAGTCCCATCCATATTGTTGTTCCGGCACTGAACTGGCTGGATGAGTCCGGTGCCCAGCAGCGGAACGAGCACGAGGTCTACGCCGTTCAGACGTCCGTAGACTCTGCTATATCCCCCGCGGATAACCGACTTGTTCCCGCCAAACATCTTGCCCAGGAAGCCGTCGTGGATGTTTGGATTCCATGCTGCCGCGAAACGCGGGCTAAACGAGCCGTAGAAGGGGAGATAGGGATACTTCTGTCCGCCGCCGGTGTTGCCCACCAGGGCAAAACCAACCGTAGGATTGAAAACTTGGCCTTGGAGCGCGGCTGCCTCGCGGGCGTTAATGTAAGCCTTTAAGTCAAGCTGCTGGCCCGCACCATCCACTAGCTCGATCTGCTTGCCGAACTTTTCCGTCGGCGGCATTTCGAGCGTCCAGCCGAGGCCATAGGTCAATGTGAAGGACGGCTTTATGCGCCAGGAGTCACTCCAGTAGACGTTGTAGTAAGGGATGGTGCTCTGGTCAAACGCGTGTGTCAGCGGCGGATTCAGGATCAGCGTGGGACCAGAGCGAGTGTAAGCGATTTGGGAGTCCGTAACGATACCGAGAACGGCCGAAGAGTCGCGAGCCCACGTGGTCTTGGTAACGCCAGCAGGGTTGGTTGCAGAGAAGTCCACAAGACCCCCGCCACCTCCCTCACCGAGTTGGTACGTGGGCTGGTAATTGATACCCCCGCCGTTGTCGGAGCGCTGGTGGTAGTTGTAGTTGCGCTGATAGGCGCCGCCGAAAGTGAAGAGGTGATTGCCTTTCAGCATGGTGATATCGTCGCGAAAGAACTTGTCCTGGCCATCCCAGAAGCGCGTGCGAACACCCTGTGTGTTCACGTTGTAGGGCGCGAGAAGCTTAGTGGAACTCTCCCCAAAAGGCTCCAGGGCACCGCCGAGCTGGGGGAACTGAACCACACCACCGGGATCGGCCCAAGACCAGAAGTTACGGAGATAGCTGAAGTGGAAGTCGTTAGTCGTGTTGGAGGTAATGTTCGTGGTTAATCCAGCCACTAGGTACCAGGGTTGCTGAGGACGCACGGAGGTGGATGCGGGAGTACCCAGTGTGTCCCCTGGGAAGAAGCCCCCGATATCCACTTGGCTGGTAGTGCTACGAACCAGTTTGTAGTAGCGGTAGCTGGCATTGAAATGCCACTTTGCACCAAAGTCGTGATCCAGGCGAGCCACTCCGAAATTGGAAGTGTAGGGGAGCGAAACGTTGGCCTTGAATCCCTGTTCATTGATTCCGTCGCAGGCTGACCCAAACAAGCCGCTACAACCCGGGTCATTCGGGAGCGGCATGTACTTGTTCCACATCTGCTGGACCAAGGAATTGATTCCGATGCCTCGCGGATCACAAACGGAAGTTCCGGCCGGTCCGCAATTGGTACCGTTGTTCAAGTTAAACTGGGTGGGGACCGGCGGGCTTGCTTTAGGATCCGCCTGACATGCAGCGTTACAGACGTTTAAGGTGAGGATACCTGCGCGCATGTTAGCTGTGGGCACGGCCCGCTCGTAGGTGGCCGAGTTCTTCCAACGGAAGCCTTCGTAATTGCCGAAGAAATAGGTCTTCCCCCCCAGAATGTTTTTTGAAATGATCGGCCCGCCACCCGCCCCGCCAAAGCGGTTGTAATGATAACTGGGGAGTGGTGTCGCAGAAAAGTTATTGTCCCAGGTGTTAGCGTTAAGGTTGTTGTCAAAATAATATTCGTAGCCAGTACCGTGCCAGGAATTGGTGCCGCGCTTGGTGACCACTTGAACCTGCGCGCCAGCGGAACTATTGAAGTCCGCAGTCTGGTTGGCGGTATTGACTTTGAACTCTTCGACGCTGTCGAGCGGCGTAGGCATCACCCCTGTGGGGCTGCCGCCAATCTGGCTTGAAACGATACCACCTGTCGGATCGCCGGCGAAGCTCGGCGTGTAGACCTGCATGCTGCCGTCCATATCATTGGTGTTCTGGCCGCCATCGAGCATGAAAGTGCTTTGGTCGACGACCGCCCCAGCCACGCTTCCATCCGGAGAGACGCCCGGCTGGAGGGTCACGAACGTACTGCTATCCCGACCGATCGACGGCAGGGACTGCAACAGCTCCCCCCCCGCACTGTTGCCCACCGTGGCATTCAGGGTCTGCAGTTCAGCGCCGTTGGCGGTAACTTCTACGATCTGGCTCACGGAGCCAAGCTCCATGGTGGCATTGAGGGTAATCGCGGATCCCACGGTCACCATCTGGCCAGTAAACTTCGCCACTCGGAAACCAGTCTTATTAATCGTCATGTTGTAGGTGCCAGGTGGTACATTCGCGAAAAGATACCTCCCCGTCTCATTGGTGGTCGTCTTTCGGGAGTCATTCGTCGATGGATCAACCAGCGTGACAGCCGCGCCAGCCACGGCAGCGCCCGAGGGGTCAATCACCGTTCCGGCGACGGTCCCCGTTGAGGCCGCTTGGGCAAACAACGCAGACGGAGTCAAAGCAACGAGACAACACAAGGCAACCAGCAACAAAACCACTCGCTTGCTTAACATTCAACTACCTCCTGGAGAAGCAGGGTCGGCACCCGAGGCTAGGAGCCTACAGAAATGCCAAGCCCGAAAATTGATTGGCGCTGAAACTTTTGGAACGCCCCATGGAATAGGACCACCCGACCACTTCCGGTGATATGCACGTAGCAAGTGCCTGACCACATGCAGCGGGAGAAGCAAAGCGCACAAATTGCAAAGATTACGTCGACTGTGTCTAAAGCGATCCTGTGTTTTATCTCCGTCTATCCATATCTTCATATGGACTTCAATAGACGAAACAATCGCCTTGCGGTCCCAAGCATTTCGACAAATCGAATACACACCGCACCGATGCGCGGGGGATTCCGATGCGCAGACTTCAACTGGAAATTGGGCAACCACTTGCCACCACAGCAACCTATAGAGGCTATATATGGCTGCGCGTGGGCATTGTCAATAACTATTTAAGAGATTCCCGAGCTAAACTTTGTGTCATGCAAAACTAAAACGATACTGAACAGCGACTTGCGGATGGTAGGACTTGCGTCGGAGCATGCACTGACGAATTCCGGTGTCAATACCATCAGGACTAAGAATGACTAACGTCGAAGATTCTGGGCTAGGGTGCAAGCCCACGGGCAATTGCGGCGAAAAGATGACCAACGCGATTCAGTGAGCCTGATCACCGAACGGCCGCCCACGACGGTGCGCAGGACGCGGGTCTTGGTGAATTGCGCGGCCGGCACTTTGGTGAGATCGTTAGATAGGACAATAAAATCGGCGCACTCGACCTGATTAAGCTGACCCTTCTTCCCTTCCTCGAACTGCGCGTAAGCAGAACCCCACGAGGCGCTCTCGCCCAAAAACGAAGTGCGGGGAGAGTGCAACGGACTCTCCCCGCACTTCATACCCCAAGTTTGCTTGATGCGCAGTCCTTGCGGACGGCGGAAGTCTGTCTAGAACGCGAGCCGCAATCCGAGCGACATAATGCGCGATTGTGGCGCGCCCAATCCTTGTTGGGCCAGACACAGCGATTTGCCGAACGTACTGCTGTTCACGCTGGAATCAATGCAGTCGAAGCTAGGATGGTTGAGTATGTTTTCTCCCTGGGCACGAAAGTCCAGTTTCATGCCTTCTGTCAGCTTGAAGGACTTACTCAAGCCAAAGTCGAGCTGCACGAATTTAGGCCCGATGAAGACATCGCGCCCGAGGCTGCCAAAGCGCATGTAGGGAGTCGTGCCGCTCGGATACGCTGGATTGCCGAAGAGGGTGCTCGGCGTAAACCCATTGCACTGGCTGGAAGTTACAGCAAGGTTCACGGTAGCTGGAGTCCCGGCCTCCCCGCACGCAATGCGGTTGTTGTCCGAAAAGATCCCATCGGCCGGGCTGCCTCCACTGTAAACGGAACTCAGACTTGAACCGATGAAAGTCGGATGGTCGTTGAGAACCCCATCCAGATTGTAATCCCCGCCAACGTTGACGCGAGCTCCATTCTGGTCCAGCACGAATACTGTGCAGCCGCCCGTTGTAGCGCAGGTTGTGCCATTTGGCTCTACACCACCCACAGGCACCACTGTCTTCGCGCTGAGATGGGCGCGGCCATTGTGAACATCGATCGGATGTCCAGAGTACAACTGCATGAAGCTTCCAATCTGCCAGCCACCGAGGGCATGGCCCACAAAGCCCTTTTCACTTTTGAGGAAGGGCAACTCGTAGGTCACGCTGAACTTGTAGGCGTGCCGGTGGTCAAACCCAGCCCGGCCATAAGAAAGCTTTGGCAAGGTGTTCGAGAGGAAGTAGTAAGGTGCAGTGTTCGCCGTAAGACTAACGGATGAGCAACCAGCGAACAATTCAGAGTTGACGTCCAACAGTTTCGAGTAAGTGTATCCTGTCTGGAATTGCAAGCCATTGCTCATGCGCTTCTGGACTTCCGCAACGAGCGCGTTGTAGTTGGAGCTGACCCTGTCCGCGCGATAGTTGAAGCCGGTATAGAGCGGGTTGGGGCGCGTCGGGCTCTGGCTCCCGCGGATAGTCGTGGGGCCAACGGCGAAATTATAGTACCCGTCGCCGTCAACGCGGTTATAGTTCGTAAGCATAGGCAAGTGGCGTCCCATGGACCCTTGGTAATTCGCCCGGATCAAGAAGTTGCCCCAAAACTGCCGTTCGACACCCAGATAAAAGTTCTCGCCGGAAGAGTCGTGCATATTTGCGTCCATGGTGCGGATAGAAACGCGGTGCCCAGGACAATTGGCATTCGCGGCGTTCGGGACCTGGCAGCCCGGAAGGTTGGGGTTATAAGCAGGTCCCATAGACGCAGGATTGGAGTAAAGAATGGCATCGCCAAGATCATTTTCAAAGTCGGCTAGTCCATAGAATGGAGGGTTCCACGCGCCGTTGGACCAGATGTTATCGAAGATGCGGTCGTAGAAGATGCCGTAGCCGCCGCGGACGGCCATCTTCCCATTGCCGAACACATCCCAGGCAAAGCCGACGCGTGGCGCAAAATCGTGATTTTGCGTCTTCCACATCCGGGCGACTGGACCCACTACGGCGCCAGCAATGCAACTGAACTGAGAGATATCGCAACTTCCGTTCGCGAAGTTCGTGAACTGCGCCATGATGCCATGAGATTCACTAGGGGCCCCGTAACGGTCCCAGCGAACACCAAGATTCAAGGTCAAGTGCGGGCCAACTCTCCAGTCGTCCTGAGCGAACACGAAATAGTCGTGGTAAGTGTAGTGGCGGTAAGCACTCGCCTTTTTTCCAGTCGCCGGGTCGATGGAGGTCTCAGTGAAATAAGGGTAATCGGCCGCGAAATTCGCGTTCGGCTGGTTCACCACGTTGGCGATCGTGCCGTCGGCCTGCAGCACCGGGATGTTCTGCGTGGCTGTACTGTTGCTGCCCGGATCGCAAGCTGGCGTTATCAGTGCGCCAGCCGCACAGCCGGTGCCCGCAGCCCCACCGGTATTGATGGCGTAGAGTTCTCCAAACTCGTAGTCCCCCGGCAGCCCCAAGTCCCAGTTGCGGTAAAGGATGCCGGACGTGGCCCCGCCCCCCAACTTGAGGGAGTGTCGTCCCGCAGTCCACGTCAAATTGTCGGTGAGGCCCCAGCGATCTTGCGTAAACCCTTGAACCTGGCTGCCTTCGAAAGGACCGCCCAGGTTGAAGCCCAAACAGCCACCGGTCTGATTATCAATGATGATACTGGGGGTGGTGTTAGTCCCGTCACCTGCGAGGAACACATTAAAATGCCGGTTGTGCGAAAGACTTACTTCGTTGATCAGGCGCGGGCTGAAAATATGGGTCTCACTCACCGTTATGTTATGAAAGTGATTGTTGGTGGTGCCATTGATGGGCCCTTTTGTTGTGAGCGGGCCACCCCCAAATTGATCCACGAAGGACTGTCGGTATATGTTTACAGCCGCACTGACCCGATCACGTGAGCTGAAGTTGTGATCCACGCGACCGTAATAGATATTTTCGCTGTCCGTTTGGGGGTCAGTGAAGTTGAGGCAGCCCACAGGGTTTGGCAGACCGTTTCCCCAATAACCCGTACCCGCGCCGGTAAAGGAACCGGTCGAATCAATATTTTTGCAAGGGGCGTCGGAAGTGAGCGGAGGGTAGGCCGCGAGGACCTGCTTCGAAATTGACGCGCCGCCTGAACCATTGCCATTTGCATTGGCGAGCAGATACGCGAGGCCGGCGGTAGTGGGAACGAAATTGTTCGCACTGGTCGTAGAAGCCAATAACTTGATGCGGTCGTACGCAAACGAGAAAAACGTCTTGTCCTTCTTAATTGGGCCGGAAAGGATGCCGCCGAATTGGTTGCGGATGTATTTGGGCCTGGCCGAGAGAGTCCGCTGGTCTGCGGGAAGTTGCTGGTCCGCTTGAAATGCTTTGTCGTAGAAGTAGCCGTTCGCATTCAGCAAAGCATTGCGGTTGAACTCGTAGATGGCACCGTGAAACTTGTTTGTGCCGGAAGTCTGGTTGACGGAGACGACGGCGCCCGCGCCGCGGCCGTATTCCGCGCTCATGCTGTTAGTCTTGATGGAAAAATCCTCTACGGACTCCAAGGGAGGGTGAATGTTGATTGCGCCCTCGCTGAAGTTGTCATTATCATCCCCGCCGTTCAGCAGGTAAGAGGTGCCAGATTCCCGAGCTCCGCCGGAGGTCGGCGACATGTCAATGCCTGGAGTGACTTGCGCTGCCAGAAACGGAAGTGTTGCAAAAACATCGCGGTCGACCAAAGGTGCGTTCAGAATGGTCTCACGGTCAACTTGGGTTGAGAGATCCGAAGTCGCTGTCTGCACGAGGGGGGCCTGCGAGGTCACCTCGATGACTTCCGAAGCCTTGGCCAGTTCGAGCTTGACGCTAAATGGAAGGGTCTGGCTCGCCTCGACGACAATGCCCGAAGCTCTGACCCCCGCAAAATTGCGTGCCTTAATCTCGATGATGTAGCTCCCTGGAGGCACCAACGAAAAGCGGTAGGTCCCATCGCCTCCCGTCGCAGTTGATTGGGAAACGTTCGTACCGGTATTGGTAATGGTCACCGTCGCACCCGGTACAACCGCGCCGGTGGGATCCGTGATCGTGCCGGTGATGACACCTTGCACGGTCTGGGACCACGCTACCCCGCTGGCCGCAAGTGTTAGAAAAGCTGCAAACAAAACAAAGAAAGCTCGCATTCGCACGCTGCACCCCCTGAATTCATGAAGTTTAATCAGGATTTTCCAAGGCCTGTCTCTCTGGACGAATTGGGGTTTCGTCACCGCAGCTGCGCCGGGGAACACGGGCGAAGCCTCCCCTTGTGCGGTATTGAATATCCACTGAAAATTCTTGTCAAGCATAAAGTTAGACAAACCTGAGATAAACTTTAGATAATCGATTCGATTATTCCCGTTGAAAGGAATAAACCGAAGCCGCCTCCCGTCACAGGGGAATGTTCACGGGGTCACCTTGGTTTGTGATCCGGACGACTCGGAGGAAATACTTTTGGTGAGGTAAGATGCATGCCGGCCACGGTGAAGCGTTCCAGCACTGGCAGGAGAGGTGCTCTTCGAGAGCCCTGGTTTTGGGATGGGGAACGATGCTGACGCGCAGGGATTTTGCCAAACAGGGGACGCTGTGCAGCGGTGCCGTGCTGGCTGGATTTGCGCAGGTTCTACGGACGATACCAAGTTTTACCTATGTGCAAGACAGATCCACGGATACTTTTTCGAACGGCAGACAACTCGGTGTGATGGATTTTGTCCACCCACGGCCCTTGGAGATGGACACAGCGCAAGGAAGCGAACTGGACGGAAGGTTGTACACGGATTTATCGAAGCTCTCGCCACAAGAGCTGGCCATCCCGACTGATGAGTTTTACATCCGTACGCGAGTTTCCAAGTTGCTCCCGGAGCGGAAATTGTGGCGAGTGCGCGTCGATGGGCTCGTGGAGAAGCTGTGGAACCGCACGATTGAAGAGTTCCGTAGCGCGGCAAAGCCGATGGGTTTGCACTTGCTGGAGTGCGCGGGGAACGGGCCGCTGATGCACTTTGGAATGATCAGTGTGGCCAGTTGGGGCGGCGTGCCACTCACCGATATTCTAGATGGCAGCGGCGCGAAGTCCCACGCGTCACGCGTCTTGATCACCGGATTTGATCAGTACGCCACAAAATCGATGTCCTCCGTTCCGGGAGCGAGCTGGGTCTTCCCTACCGGAGAACTCAGAGCGGCGCGAGCTTTTTTGGCCACCGAAATGAATGAAAAGCCGTTGACAGAAGATCACGGTGCGCCAGTCCGCCTCGTAGTACCGGGCTGGTATGGTTGCGCGTGCATCAAATGGGTGACCGCCGTTACATTCGTCGACGATACGGCGAATGCCACTTCACAAATGCAGGAGTACGCAGCGAGAACCCACCAGAATGGCCTGCCCGCGCTGGCACGAGATTTTCAACCGGCCACGATTGATCCGGCGGCCATGCCCATTCGAGTGGAGAAATGGCTTGTCGAAGAAAAGTTCAAATACCGGGTTGTGGGAATCGCCTGGGGCGGAACTGCTCCGGTCAAGACGCTGATGATCCGTTTCAATCCGGAAGAAGATTACGTCCCCGTGGACAACTTTGCTCAATCAAAGAATGATCCATGGACCTTATGGACACACGCCTGGTCGCCCAAAGAGCCCGGGACTTATTCGATTCGCCTTGCGGTGAAAGATCCATCGGTCCAGACCAGGCGCCTGGATTCCGGATACTATGTTCGGTCCGTGGAGATTTCGGAAGTTTAGTTTTCCGTCGCGCGTTCCCGGCGCAAAAAGGTGAAAGGGTGAAGCGATTGGTGTGCCGAAAAATTGCACTCGTCGTGTTGGGACTGCTTACAGGCGCTATATCGCAAGCACAGCAATCGCCGCATGCAGGACACTCCGACACAGGCCCGGTCCCGCCGGAAATTCTGCAGCGTCCCGTCGCGCTGCGCACGGGGATTGGTGAACTCCATGAAAAAGTGTCCACGCATTCGCCCGAGGCCCAATCCTTCTACGATCAGGGGCTCTCATACCTGCATTCTTATGTTTGGATTGAGGCGGCGCGTTCGTTCCATCAAGCATTGCGGCTGGACCCCAACCTGGCGATGGCATACCTGGGACTGACCGATGCCTTCATTGGATTGCAAGACGTTGCGACGGCGCATGCTACGTTCGAGCGCGCAAAAGCATTGGAAAAAGGAATGAGTGAACGCGAGCGGGCGTGGCTTTCCATCCGGGAAAGCGAACTCCAATTCCTTGAGGACACGGACAGTCCCAATGGCTACGGCGCCTACCGCAAGGCGATCAACGACGCTCTGAAAGCGAATCCGAACGACGCTTGGCTGTGGATCCAGCGCGGATTGGCGGATGAAGGCAATCCCTTTACCCATGGGCAAGCAGGTGGGGTGGACGCTCTCGCGTTTTACAGAACCTCCCTTGCGCTGGCACCGGGGAATCTTGCGGCTCATCACTACTGCGCCCACGCCTATGAAAACATGGGGCGATTGAAGGACGCGCTCGAAGAGAGCGCTCTCTATGCGCGGATGGCTCCCGCGATTCCGCACGCCCATCACATGCATGGCCATGCGCTTATGCGAGCCAGTCGCACAGAGGAAGCGATCGGCGAGTTCCTCAAGACGAAAGAGCTGGAGGAGAGTTACTACCGATCGGAGAAGATTCCCGCCCGCTACGATTGGCACCATGCTCACAATCTTACTTTGCTGGCGATGAGTTACCAGTCGCTAGGGCAAATGAAATCCGCCGAGGCTCTCTTTCACGAGACATTTTCTTCGTCTGCCTACACGGATTTTCTGGAGTACAACCGCAAGTGCTGGCCGGAATTTCTAATCAGCCGCGAACGGTATCAGGAGGCGCTACTCGCCGCGCGCGAATTGACAAAGAGCGAGTGGTCCCTGGCGCGCCTTGCCGGACACACTCTCGCTGGGCAAGCGCTGCTCGGGATGGGTTCGGTTGCAGACGCCAAGGAGGAGATGACCCTGGCCGAAAGGGAAACCGAAGGGCTTCCCCCAAGAGCGATCGCCGCACTTCCCTACCCTACGGCGCTTCGGGCCAACATTCTGTTGCAGCAGAAGAACACGGCTGAGGGCGAGCCACTGGCAATGGAAGTGGCAAAATCCATTCAAGCGATGCCTGGCCCCGACGCATGGATGGCTGCGGTATTTGAGCTCGAATCGATCGCGCAGAGCGCGCGCAACGCCGGCGACTGGGAACTAGCCGGCTTCCTGGCCAGGCAGATGATTCTGCACAACCCGAATTACGCGGGAGGGCACTTTGCCTACGGCCTCGCCGCAGAGCACGCTGGCAAATCAGCCGAAGCGCGGCAGGCGTTTGCAGCTGCTGAGAAGCTCTGGGGCAAAGCAGATAAAGGTTTGCCCGAGCTGGAGCAAATTCACAAGCAACTCGCTGCGCGCCGCTGAGTCGAAGGGAAACGTCTCCTCTGACCCGCACGAAGATGCGCGGATTCGGCTCTGAGAATCGAGCAGGGCCTCTGCCTTCCGGTTGCAAATCAGGGGGCCGCGTAAACGGTGCGGCCGCCGACGACGGTACGCAGGACGCGGGTCTTGGTGAATTGCGCGGCGGGGACTTTGGTGAGATCGTTCGAGAGGACGACAAAATCGGCGTACTCGCCCTGTTTGAGCTCACCCTTCTTCCCTTCCTCGAACTGCGCGTAAGCAGAACCCGAGGTGTACGCGCGGATACAATTATCGAGCGAGATTTTCTCCTGCGGCTGCCAGCCATCTTTCGGGCCGCCCTCCGGGCGCTCGCGCGTAACGCAGGCGTACAACCCGCGAAAGGGACTGATGGGCTCCACGTCGTAGTCCGTTCCAAATGCCAGCGGTACTCCGTTTTTCAGCATGGTGGCCCAGGCGTAGGCGCCCACGAGGCGCTCTCGCCCAATGCGTTCCTCGGCCCAGCGCATGTCCGTGGTCTGATGCGAGGGTTGCATTGATGCGACGACGTGGAGTTGCGCAAAGCGACTGAAATCCATGGGCGCGACGACTTGGGCGTGCTCGATGCGGTCGCGACGGTCGCGCGGGCCATTGGCTTTGGCGACAGCTTCAAAAACGTCCAGCGCGATGCGGTTGGCGCGATCGCCGATGGCGTGGAAAGCAAGCTGAAAGCCGGCTTTGTCGCGCTGGATGGCCATGGCACTGAGTTTCTCCGGATCGCTAGTGAGGATTCCGCTCGTGGAGGGATCGTCGGAATAGGGCTCCAGCATCGCTGCGGTGCGCGAACCCATGGCTCCATCCGTGAAAGCTTTCAGAGCACCCGTTTTGAGCCATGGATCCTTGGTGCCGCCTTGCGCGCGCAGGTTCTGCAAATCGTTGAGCGGCAGATTGAACGGCAGCCATTCGGTGATGCGCACAGTGAGTTTGCCTTCCTCTTTCAGCTGTTGGAAGGCCTGGAAATCGGCCCACTCGGAATAATCCTGGACGGAAGTGATGCCGTTCTTAGCGACGTTTTCGAGGACCAGCTCGATTCCCTTGCGGCGCACTTCCGGCGCCGGATCGGGAATCCGTGCCTTCACCAGGGACATGGCCGCATCTTCTTTCAACATTCCCGTGGGCTCGCCCAGCGTATCGTGCTCGATCTCACCGCCCGGCGGATTGGGTGTGGTTTTATCGATTTCCGCACGCTTAAGCGCGAGCGAATTGGCGACGGCCACGTGGCCGGAGATATGTGTGAGGATGACGGGATTCTTGGGAGCGACGGCATCAAGCTGCTGGCGATCAGGGAATTTTTTCTCCGCCCAGAGGGTGTGGTCCCACCCACCACCGGTGATCCATTCACCTTCTTTGTGCTGCGCAACGGCGGCGGCCACGCGCTTCTGCATTTCTTCCGCCGAAGGCACACCTGTCAGCGGGACGGCGAGTTCGTCCGCAGCAGCGCCACCGAGATGCACGTGCGCGTCATTGAAGCCAGGCATCACAAATTGGCCTTTGAGATTGACGGTCTCGACGCCTTCCTGGCCGCCACCGCAATCGAGAAGGACATGGTCCATCCTGCCAATACAACTGATCTTTCCCTCGCTGACCGACAGTGCTTCCGCCCACGGATGCGCAGGATCATTTGTGTAAATGTGGCCATGATTGTAATAGGTCGTCGCGGGAGCCTTTTGAGCTGCGCCCGATTTCGCTTGGAATGCTACAACGACGGTGACGACTGCAAAGGGTAGGAGGCCGGCGAGGATTCGAACCCGATCCGTCCGGATGGTCATCGGGATTTTTCCTCCGCAACTCCAGAAACTCCGAGGACCGCAAGTAGCGCACGCTTCAAACCGGTTTCCCGGCCGGCCGAATCGTACCATTCCTCGAGAGAATGGGCTCCGCCGCCGCTGCCGCCGGCGCCGATGGAGATGGCGTCGATCCCCATGGACAGCGGAATATTCGCGTCTGTCGAAGAACGCTCGATGCGCGACTGATTGCCTACCACTTCATCGGCGGCACGAAGTGCGGCCAGCAGCGCAGAATCCGGCGACAATTCCCCGCCCGGACGGCTCCCCAGCAATTCGACCTTCCATTCCAGCTTTCCCTTGGAGGGGTCGCGTGCGGAATCCATCTCGTCCCTAACGCCCGCAATGATGCACTCGCGAAGCGCGGATTCCAGGCGTGCCAGTTCGTCTTCGCTTTCGGAGCGAATGTCGACCTTCAGGCGCGCCTCATGGGGAACGGAATTCACCGACGTGCCGCCTTCGATTTGGCCAATGTTGAACGTCGTGCGAGGGCTGGCTGGGACCCTGGTATTGATGAAGCGCACGGACCCGCGGACAAGAGCGTTGATGGGATTAGGCATCCCGAAGTCGGACCAGCTGTGGCCGCCCGGGCCGGTGATCAGAGCTTCAAGCCGGCGCGATGCCAGCGCTCTGGTCGTCACGTGATCGGTGCCGGAACCATCAAGAACCACCACGGCTCTTAATTTCCCGTGGTAGGTATCGACGAGGGCGCGCATGCCGCGCAGGTTGCCTTCGCCTTCTTCGCCAACATCGCCGACGAATAGAACGGTGCGCTGCGGCTTGAGGTGCGCGAACCGCACGGCACGCGCCAGCGCCAGTAAGGCTGCCAAACCGCTGCCATTATCAGAGATTCCCGGTGCGGTCATGCGGCTGCCGTCCCGGTGAACTTTCACCTCCGTGCCGGGAGGAAAAACAGTATCGAGGTGCGCGGCAATGACTACAATTTCTTTTTCATTCACGCCACGCAGTTCCCCGATGACGTTGCCGGCCTTGTCGATCTGCGCCGGCAGACCGGTTTCGGCCAGTAACTCTTTGACCGCGGCCGCACGCTGCGCTTCCTGAAACGGCGGCGCCGGGATTTCCGTCAGGAGCACCTGTTGGTCGTTGATCCAGGAGATATTGGGCGTGAACCAATCGAGAGCGGCCCGGACACGTGCGTTGTCCGGAAGCCGTGATGCCTGGGCCTGGGGTGATGCGTGGGAAGGAGCGGCGGAGCGAACCGGCATAACCAGAAGAATAACGCAAACGAGGCCGCGTTTCACCGTCGGCTTGCAGCGTCGTTTCCCGCTCACTTCTGTGCGGCCTCGGTGCACAGGGCGAGAACTTCGGCATCGGAAAGGACGCGCGGGGACTGCTTGGCGGCGTCAAAAATACGCGCGACCGTGGCATCGTCTGCCGGGATGCGGTGCTTCTCCAGCCAGAACAGCACGTTAGACTTGCCGCTCATCGGACCGATCTCGATCACCTGGTCGAGGCCAAAGAGATGCGCGGGCACACCGCTGTAAACCGCATTGGCGAGTGCCAGATCATTCTTACGAAAGGCCTTGATAAGCGCGGCGGCGTGCACGCCCGTGGCTGTGCGAAACGCATCATGGCCGACGACCGGATAATTCAGCGGAATCATCGTGTGCGTGGCTTGGGCGACCTTTTCGCAATATTCCTTTAGCCGGGAAAGATCCTGGTGGAGGAGTCCCATGAGCCGAAGATTGACGAGCATTAATTCCATGGGCGTGTTGCCGACGCGTTCGCCGAGGGCATTGGCGGCAGCGTGGACCTGGTGCGCACCCCCGGCGACGGCCGCGAGTGAATTGGCGATAGCCAGGCCGCGGTCGTTGTGACCGTGCCAATCCACGCGGATTTTTTCGCCGGACGGTCTCACTACCTCATCGATAGTGAACTTCACGAGGTTGAACGCGCCACTTGGGGTGGCGTGGCCGACCGTGTCGCAGAGAACGATGGCGCGCGCACCGTTTCGAATGGCCGTAGAATACAGCCGCTTGACGGTATCGGGATCGGTGCGCATCGTGTCTTCCGTGACGTACATGGATGGAAGACCGTTCTGGACCGCGAACTTTACCGCCTTTTCGGTGGTGCGCTCGAGGTGCTCGACCGTCCAGTCTTCCACGAGGCGCCGGATCGGACTGGAGCCAAGAAACGTTGCCGCTTCAATGGCCATGCCCACCGTCTGCGAGATCTCTACGATGGGACGGATGTCGTTTTCGTGAGTGCGCGCCGCGCAGTTGGGTTTGATCTTCATCCGCTGCGTGGCGATTTCGCGAGCCAGCACTTCGGTGTGCCTAAAGGCCCGGGACCCGGCACCGGGAAGACCGATATTAACCGAGTCGATTCCCAGGGACTCCATCAGATGCAGGATTTCGATCTTTTCTTCGATGCTAGGGTCAACCACGGAGGGATTCTGCAAACCGTCGCGAAGGGTTTCGTCATTCATTAACACGCGGGTGCCCGGAGGAATCGCCGGCGGCGTGGCGGCGTTCCAATCGTAGATCCATTCGTCCTGCTGCACGGCGGGCCTCGTCGGCTGCGAGATTGATAAGACTAGTTTCGCAAAGTGTAGCTCTGCGGCTGTTGCGCGGGATCCGGGCGATACAGCGTCCTGCAAAATTCGCAGCGGTAAATTTCCGCATTCTGACCAATGAGCGCGGCGACTTCCTTCGGGTAATCGTAGTAACGCTTCAAGTGGCCGTTGCAGAGCTTGCCCTTCTCATCTTTCTCATCGCAGGCTCGCTGTTTGGGCTTGCGCGTCTTGATTTTGGGTGACGCGGCAGTCTCTTCGGGCATGGAGCACCTCCCTACAATCCGTGGTCGCGGAAAAACGCTTTCATGGCACCGCGGGCGTTTCGCAGCTTCGCGCCGATGCCGCCGGAAAATTCAAATTGCAGAAAGGCATCCGCGGCGTGCTCGAGATCCGAGCCATAGCGGTACCACCAGGGCTTTCGGCGCCGCGGCAGACCGTCGACATCAATGTATTTCATTCGCACCATTTCGAGGAGGCCGGCTTTGCCATGGGTGCGGCCCCAGCCACTCATGCCACACCCGCCGTGCGGGGCTTCCGCAATGCCGAAATAGCTGATGGCATCGTTTACCATGACCGCGCCGGCGCGGAGTTCGGCGGCCAAAGCCATTCCTCGAGTCTGGTTTCTGGTCCAGACGCTGGCCGCCAGCGCAAACGGTGAATCGTTGGCACGGGCGATTGCCTCGTTGGCATCCCGCACTGCTTGAATGGCTAGGATCGGCCCGAAGGTCTCTTCTTGAAATAACTTCATGGAGGAATCCACCCCCGCGATGATCGTGGGCTCAAAAAAGTTGGCGCCAAGATCAGGGCGCGATTTGCCCCCACAGCATACCTTCGCGCCGCGCGAGACGGCATCGTCGACTAGATCACTCATGCGTTGAACGTGTTGCGGTCGGATGAGCGGGCCCACGTCGGTCGTAGGATCGCTTCCCGGGCCGATGCGCAGTTTCTTCGTCTTCTCCACACAAAGCGCCAGGAACTTTTC
>Ga0137398_10000199_pt1 | contig 19125 bp, 11 predicted proteins | sample czorhiz216metaG_FD_106659 | JGI IMG/M metagenome (GOLD analysis project Ga0137398, IMG submission 106659) | Vadose zone soil microbial communities from Angelo Coast Range Reserve, California, USA - czorhiz2.16 metaG | ecosystem: Environmental > Terrestrial > Soil > Vadose zone | place: USA...
ATTTAATGGATGAAGTAATTTCTCCAACTTTAACTATAAAAGTAGTAGGTCACCAATGGTATTGGTCTTACGAATATTCAGATTTTATTACAGATAGTGGTGAATCTATAGATTTTGATTCTTTAACAAATGAAGAATATGAAAATTATAAAAATCAATTTATTAATAAAGTTTGGGATTTTATTTTTTTTTTATTATTTTGTTTTTTTATTTTAATAAATATAAAAAAAACAAATAATAAAAAAAGAAGAAAGTATAAAATATTGTATTTAGGATTGTATAACTTTATATAAAATATTAAATAAATTTAATAATTTAATATTTTCAACTTTTAAAATTTCAATTACTAAATATCCAACTCTTTCTTCATTAGCTTTTGGAATTTTTAGAACTCATTTCTTAATTTTGAAAGAAGATATTAAAAAAGATTCTAATAAAGGTAATTTAATTCCAACTAGAAGTAAAATTCATATGTTGAGTGGAATAATAAGTAAATAAATAAGATCTGGGTATACTAGGGGTTCAACAGAAATGTTTATTCCAAAAGGAAATAATATTCATGTTTATGATGTAAACAGTTTATATCCATTTGTTATATTAAATTATAAATATCTAATTGGTAAATCTATTTATTTTATTGGAGATATTTTAAATTCAATTGCCGTAGGCACAAATGCTTTTGGATTTTTCTATTGTAGAATAGTAGCACCTATTAATTTATTACATCCTATATTACAAACTCATGTGAAAATTAATAATAGTATTAGAACTATTTCTCCTTTAGGAATTTTTGAAGGTATGTTTTTCTCTGAAGAGTTATAAATTAATTCCCTCTTATTTCTATTTTTTTATTTTGTTTTTTTTTGTATCTACAAAAAGACTGCCTATTAAGGAGAGATAAAGAGAAAAATGAAAAGTGATAAATGAAAAAATATTAAGTTGGTTAAGTTGGTTCTTTTAATATTTTATTTACTTATTTAGGTTCAAATCCAAATAAATGGTTGGGGTTTTTCATATGTTTATGAACTTCTATGTAATCATCTAATTTTAATCTTAATTCAACCCCTATAAATATTTGGAATATTAAACAGAATATTAATAGAATAGTATATATTACTATCATACTTATGAAAAATTTATTATTCATATTTTTAATAAACTTTATATTAACTATTTTACCCATTAATTTATTACCTAATCTAGTCCCTATTATATATTTAATAATATTTATATTATATTTATTAAATAACCATATACCTAATATCATTATAATACATAATATACATAATAATGATAACGCAATAAAAAATATTTGGCAATCTAATAATGTTTCTAAAGGACTTGTAATATCATAAGGCTCTAACACGCTATGAATAAAAGTTTCTAATGGACTAGGACTTCTTTCTTCACTTATATTAATATTAGAACTAATACTATCCTTAGTTGATTTATTAGTAAATGCTGTATTTACAGTTTTTATAGCACCTGCTACTCCCGCTGCTGTTAACGCTGCAGCTCCAGCCCCAGCAAAAACTTTATGAGTAATAGAACTACCAGCAGGCATACTACTAATAATTTTACCTCCTATTACACCACCAGCACTACCAGCTCCAGCTGCAGTAGTAATATTTTCTATAAATGGTCCTACTGCATCTTTAACAATATTTGTAACAACATCACCTACTTTATCTAAAACCTCTTTACTTGTAACAATAACATCCTCCTTCTTCACATAATTATCTTTAATCCCCGCCTCCAGCGCCTCTCCATCCTTTGCTAAGGCTAGGGGTGGCTGGGACGGCAAGGGATAATCACTTGATGATTTATTAGATGATTTATTTGATGAATTATTAGATATATCTGAATTAGAACTAGATATATCAACACTATCATTTTCTTCACATAAAATATGGTTAATTATATCAAAATAATCCATTATATAAAAAACAACTATAATAGATACAATTATTGTTATTATATTAATAGCAAATTTCTGATTTAATCTAATAATATACAAATTTGAATATTTAAAATTATCAGATACATATAGAGACACTAAAAATGAAATATAAAAAGTTATAATAAAAGTAATATAACTTTCAAACATATAGTAAATAACTAATAAGAATAATAAACAAATAATACCACTCAAGAAATAATCTATAAATGATTCCACATGACTCCCGTTATTATTAATATTATTACTATTATTATTATTACTACTATTAGAATGATTACTTGAATATCCTCTATAAAAAGATACAGTAATATTAAATGGGAAGACCTTAGAAAAAATATGCGTGTTTAAAACAGGTAGTGCCTTAGCAACTATTAATTTATTAATTTTTTTGTTCACCATTCTTTTATTAATTTTTTTATTTTGTTTTTTTTTTTTATTATTTTATTAATAATAAAAAAAAAATAAAATTGAATTATTTCCTTCACTTAAAGATCTAAATATTTTTCTGATTAAAAGCAGATTTATAATCTTTATTTAAAAGTATTTCTAAATTTTCTAAAGTAATTCCATTATTCTTAATAGCTTCCTTAGTTAACCCTTTAATCTTAATAATTTATTGCGTAGCAACTCCTTTATTTCTCCCCCCGCCAAAGCATAAACTTTAGGTGCTAAAAAGATACCTTGATCATAGATACCTTCTAATTTAAGAGCACCTAATTCTGTTGGAGAAATAAAATGGTCAGGTAATGGTCCATCAAAATATACTGAATCAGTATCTGTGTAATAAAGATTCGGAAAAAGTGGATTATTTTTAAATTGAGACATATGGATTCTAGTGTAAGCAGTAACAACACTTGCAATTGATATATTAACATTATGAGTAATAAATCCATTATCTAAATCTGTACCAATTTCTACTTTAGGATTTTTTAATTGAACTAAATAATTAGAACCTAATTTAACTAAATCTTGAATTGAATCTTTAAATCCTTCTTGTTTTTCAAAATTTGGATAATCTTTTTTATTTATAATTTGTGAATAAGTAAAACTATCATTCATCCCAAATCTTCCATACAATGAATTTAATAATAATTTTGCAATTAAATTCATTGGGTCAGATTTTGGATAAGTCAATCTTAAATTATATAATTTATCAATATAATCCTTAAAAATATAATCAGATTTAAATATATATCCCCATAATATTTCAAAAGAATATCCAAATTTTTGTGCATTATATAATTCTTCAGAAAAGAACATACCTTTAAATTGACCTAAAGGAGAAATTGTTCTTAAACCATTATTTGTTTTATGATGGATTTGTAATATTGGATGTTTAAGATTTTTAGGTGTTTGGATTTTACAATAGAAGAATCCAAAAGCATTTGGGTCTAATTTTAAAATATTTCCATCAAAATAAGTAGGTCTACCAACAGGATATTTAAATTCTTTCATAACAAATGGATATAAACTATTTACATCATAAACATGAATATTATTTCCTTTTGGAATAAACATTTCTGTTGAACCCCCAGTATACCCTGTTCTAATATCTTTATCTATTTGTCCTGAAATCTGATAAATATTTAAAATTTTTAAATATTGTGATCTAAAAATGGCAAAGGCTAAAGATGGTAATGTTGGATAATCTTGAATATTTAATTTAATTTTATCTCAAATTAAATTATTAAATTTATTTAATATTTGATATAAAGATATACAATCTAAAATACAATATTTTATTGATTCCTCTTTAAAATTCCATATTTTATTTTTAAATTGATTTTTATATTCATTATATTCAATTAAACTAATATTTTTAAAAAATTAAAATTTTGGCACCTCTCCTTTATAATTAATATTATTAAATAAAATTGGGAATAAATCTTTAGGATTATTAACATTGAAACTACTACTTAATTTTTTTAAAGATGATGGAAGCATTAAATAAGAATCTAAGAAAATGATTTTTCCAAAATCTTTCTTTTTCCAATTAGGAGAGAAAGAAAAAGATATTATTTTACCTTTATGGATAATTGGATCACATTTCCCCAATTCTACTAAATATTTTATTAGAAATATAGCATCAAATTTAGCAAAATTATGAAAATAAATTTTATAACCTTTATATTTTCTAATACAAATATCTTCCATTACCTTTTTAATTGTAATTTGAATATTTGAATTAATTAAATAACTATATTTTTTATCCCTTTTTCCATCATACCAACATAATAAATAAGGGGTTAATATTGAAGATTTTTCACCCACTTCTTTTGATATTGTTTCTAGATCCATCGTTATAAACTTTTCTTTAAATGTTGGAGATAATTTCTTTTTAGAAATTGGTTTTGTAACTTTTAATACTTTTGTCCAAATAATTTCTCCATCTTTCCAAAATATTGTAGTTTTACCAATTTATCTAATTAAAGAATTATCATCCTTGATATAATCGATCCATTCATACATTAATTTACTATTTTTAAAAAATTTTATTTTATTTTTATTTTCTTCTTGTTTTATACTAATTATTTCTCCTTTTTTACTCCTTAGAGAGATTGTTGTGATATCCCCAAATTGATTTATAATATCTCCATAATCTTCTATTTTTAAAGCTATTGGTAATTTATGATTGTAATAAATATGTTGGCTTTTAGTTTTCTCTTTTTGTGTTATCGTTGGAACTATTTTCCCTTTTCTAATTCCATAACTAATAATAAGAGTTTTAATTGGAGCATTTGAATAAGAATTTAATGTTAAATTTATTGCATCTAATAAATAAGATATAAGTTTTATTTGTGGTGATTCATTATTTATTTTTAGTAATTTTGTAACTGTTTTTATATCATTGTTTATTAAAACTACCCTAAAGATAAATAATATATGTTTATCTTCTTCTAAGCCTTTAATAATTGTTTCATAAAAATTATTAATAAAAAATTTTAAAATATTTTGATTAAAGATATTGTCCTTTAAATCTTCTTTAATATAGTTCCATAGTTTTTGTTTCATTTTTGTGTTTTTTTTTTAAGATCTTAAAAATTAAAAATTGAAAAAATTTTTGATCAATAAAATTTTCGATATTAATTTAAGTAACACTTTTCTATCTAAAGATTTATTAAATAAGTATTTAGATAAGTTTTGGAATGATATTGTAGAAAATATTAAAGATGAAGAATATATTCTTTTTATCCCTAGATTAATTTTGATTGATAATCAATATGTATCATTAAGTAAAATGTTAAAAATTAATAAGGATAATAAAAATGAAATTCTTACATTTTTATCTGATTTAATAGATTTAAGTAATGAAGCTTATAAAAATATTCCAATTAAATCTCTTATTTTTAGCTATGGTATTAGAAAAGGTAAAATAATCTCAGAGTTTACTTCAAATACTTTAGATAAAGTTATAAAATATCATACATTTTATAAAAATAAATTACCAATTGGTATAACTCCTCAAGATTATGGTAAAATTTTAACTTCTTCAATATCTACTTATTGCGTAGCAACTCCACTTGAATTAAAAAATGTATACATATCTATTCAAATTATTAATAAAAATGGTTTTATTTTCAATAAAATAGATTATATAAAAAATGGAAAGGTACTTTTTCAATGGGAAGATAAAATTATCTCAAAAGAAGATAAAGAATTAATTAGATATATTGGAAAAAGTACAATTTATTTTAAAGATGGAGAAATTACTTTAACTAAAATTGAGAGAAAAACTACAGGTATTTCTAATAAAATTTTAAGTAAGAACCCAAAACTGTCCAACAATTTTATAACTATGGATTTAGAAACTATTCTAGTTAACTCAATCCATGTTCCCTATTTATTATGTTGGTATGATGGTAATAAAAGTTATTCATATTTTAATAATGAATTAAATAAGTCTTCAATTTTAAATATGATTAGAAATGCAATGTTAGATATTTCAAAAAAGAAATATAAAAATTATAAGATTTATTTACATAACTTTGCAAAGTTCGATGGATATTTATTATTAAAATATTTAGCAGAAATTGGAGATTGTAGTCCAATAATTCACAAAGGTAGAATTATTAGTACAAAATTCTCCTTATTTGAAAGTAAATATGAAGTAAATTTTATGGATTCATTATTATTATTACCTTCAAGTTTAAGAAAATTATGTTCTTCTTTTTCTTTACCATTAGATATTCATAAAAGTATCTTTCCATTTAAATTATTTGATATTAATTATAAAGGAGAAGTTCCAAATTTTAATTTATTCGATAAAATAACTTTATTGGAATATGAAAATTATAAAGAACAATTTAAGAATAAAATTTGGAGTTTTAAAGAAGAATCAATAAAATATTGTATTTTAGATTGTATTTCTCTTTTTCAAATACTAACTAAATTTAATAAATTAATTTTTAATATTTTTAAAATCTCAATAAATAATTATCCAACTTTATCTTCTTTAGCATTTGGTATTTTTAGAACACATTTTTTAGTAAAGAAAGAAGATAGTAATAAAGATTCTAAAGGTAATTTAATTCCAACAAAAAGTAAGATCCATATGTTAAGTGGAATAATCTCTAAAGATATTAGAACAGGGTATACTGGGGGTTCAGTAGATATGTATATACCGAAAGGGGAAAACATCCATGTTTATGATGTTAACTCTCTTTACCCTTTTGTTATGAAAGAATTTAAATATCCAATTGGTAGACCTACTTATTTTAATGGTGATATTCTTAAATTAGATCTGAAACCATTTGGATTTTTTTATTGTAGAATAACTGCTCCATCATTTTTACAACATCCTATACTTCAATTACATCATAAAACTGATGATGGGATTAGAACTATTAGTCCATTAGGAGTATTCGAGGGTATGTTCTTTAGTGAAGAATTATTTAATGCTGAAAAATTTGGTTATAAATTTGAAATTCTTTGGGGATATACATTTAAATCTGATTATATATTTAAAGATTATATTAATAAACTATATAATTTAAGATTAACTTATCCTAAAACAGACCCAATGAATTTAATTGCAAAATTATTACTTAATTCTCTTTATGGTAGATTTGGAATGAATGACTCTTTCACTTATTCTCAAATTATCTCTAAAAAGGATTATCCTAAATTTGATAAAATGGAAGATTTTAAAGAAAGTATTCAAGATTTAATTGAATTAGGATCTAATTATTTGGTTCAATTAAAGAATCCTAAAGTTGAAATTGGAACAGATTTAGATTCAGGATTTATTACCCATAATGTTAACATAAGTATTGCTTCAGCAGTTACAGCTTATGCTAGAATACATATGTCTCAATTCAAAAATAATAATAATTTACCAAACTTGTATTATACTGATACGGATAGTGCTTATTTCGATGGTCCATTACCAGATTCAATGGTAGATCCTAAAAGATTAGGTGCTCTTAAATTAGAAGGTCAATGGGATAAAGGTATATTTTTAGCACCTAAAGTTTATTCCTTAAAAAATTCTACTGAAGAAATAATTAAGATCAAAGGATTGAGTAAATCATCTATTAAAGATAATTCAATTACTATAGATTCTTTAGAATTATTATTAAATAAAGATTATAAATTAGCTTATAATCAAAATAAATGGTTTAAACATATTGGTGAAGGTAATATAAATATAATGGAACAAGTTTATACTTTACAAGTAACTGGAAATAAGAGAGAATTAATTTATGAAAACAATATATTAGTAAAAACTAATCCTTTTGTTTTAGATAAATATGATTAACCCCCTCTTTTTTTATTTTATTAAATAAAAATAAATTATACCAAACATAATTATTATAAGAAATGTTATATTTTAAAATATTAATTAATTATATTAGATCATTTAAAGGTGCATACCCAGTATTATTTTATTTAATATTTGTGGTTTATGGTCCTTGGTTATTAATTATCATTCTTTATTCTTTATTAATAATCAAAATATTTATTTAAAACTTCTTTATTTTTATTTGTTTTTTTATATTTATTTTATTATTTTATTAATGATAAATAAAATTAAATAAAAACAAATAATAAAAAACAAAATTAAAGATAGCATTTATTAAATGTAACAAAATGAGCTTATTTAAGCAGACAATTAAAATGAATTTATATTATATTCTTACTATAAAATTATCAATTATAGCATACAATATTTTTGCAGTTTTTTGTTTAATAGATATTTTAAGTTTTATTATATCAATTATTCAATTTTTATCCATGTATTCTTGTTCTTGGAATAGTTTATATGAAAATAAGATTGTTATTTCTAATTTAACTATTTCTTATAGAATATTTAAAATTATAAAATTTTTACATTTTATGACTAATATCATTACAGGATCTAGTCAAAAAATTAGTTTTTATAATACTTTTAATAAGAGAATAAATATATATTATACTCAACATCAATGTAAGGTTCTTTTATTAGAGTTTTTTATTATTTTATTAACAATTATTAGTGATTTATTTATATTAATTAATTTTTATTAATTTATAGGATATCTCATGATAATACCCCCCTATTTATAAAAGATAATAATAGGTAAAAAAGGGACCTAATAAAAAAGTGGGTAAAAAATTTTGAAAATTTGAGTTTTTTAAAGATTTTTTGGGGAATAAATTATTTTCTATAAAATATAATTATGGTTATTAAAGCTGTTTTTATGTGTTTTTTATTTAAATATTAGAAATATATGGGCCTATTCTATCTACTATTTATCCATTTCTCTTTTATTTGTTTTATTTTTATTAATTTATTATTTGTTTTAATTTGTTTTTATTTATTTTTTTTTTTATTTGTTTTTTTATTTTGTTTTGTTTATTATTTGTTTGTTTATTATTTATAATAAAACAAACAAATAAAAAAAAGGAGGGACGGCTAGGACTAGAAGAAAAAATAGACCAAAGATAAACTATTTTATATTTTAAATTAAGAATTTATATTCCACCAATTATTAGCTTCAAAGCCTAGGTAGAGTCTATTTTATTCAAGCCTAATAATTTAAAATATAATTTTCCAAGAGTGAGGTGATTCGAACACCTATCCTCGATTTTGGAGATCAATATATTAGCCAATTAATACTACACTCTTTAATTTTATTTATTAAATAAAATAGGCTTGATAACCCAATCTAAAAAAAAAGTCCTATCAGATATACTCACTGCTTAAAAAAAAGGAGCTATAACTACCTAGCGCCTCACTACGGGAGAAGCAAATCTTTTTTTTTGTTTTTTTTTTATTATTTTGTTTTTTTATTATTTTGTTTTTTTATTTGTTTTTTTTACTTGTTTTTTTATTATTTTATTAATGATAAATAAAAAAAACAAATAAAAAAACAAGTAAAAAAAACAAAAATAAATAAAAATAAAGTTAAACCGCAAGGGTCTTTCGGACCTGAAAGAGGCTAATTTGAACAAAGAACACTAAATTTGAAACTTAATTACGAACAAAGAGACTTGAACTCTTAAGGGTTTACACCCACTTCTTCTTAAGAGAAGATTGTTTACCAATTTCAACATGTTCGTATTTTTGTAATTACTAACTACCTTTAGCTATATTTTATATATTAGTATATCCTTTTTTATCTAAGAAAAATATTTATATATAATTATATAATTACATTCTTCTTTTATTTAATTTTTTATTAATTTATATTTTAAAATTTTTAAATTTATAATAACTATTTGTATATATATAAAAGAGAAGCTAATTTCAAATTGTACTTTATATTTAAATATAATTTTTTTTATATATATTATTCCTCCCTCTCTCTCTTTTATTTATTTGTTTTTTTATATTTGTTTTTTTATATTTATTAAAATAAAAAACAAAATAAAAAAACAAAACAATAAAAAAAAAGGGGAGTTGCGCTTTAGGAATTTTTCTATAAAATAAAAAAATTAAAAAATAGAAGCTAGGACTATTAAATTTTTTATTTAAAATTTAACTACATATTTAGCTATTTTTTTCGCCTTCTCCTTTTTTTAAAAAAAAAAAATAAAATAATTAAAAAAACAAATTAATAGTAAATTAAATAATATAAATTTAATAATAATAAAAACAAATACAATGACTCCTTATGGATTGAATTTAAAATCTTTTAATAATTTAAAAAAAGATCAAACAAATATAAAGATATTTAAATATTCATCTTTTGATTCAAATTTTAATTCGGTACAAAGTTTAAATACTAATTTATCTCAACTATTACACCAACCATCCCTAATCTCTAAAGGAGATTTGCTAAGTGTTAAAGCTAAAAAATCTGTATCTCCAAATCCTTTTATTTTTTTAGATACAAAAAATAAAAATAAAAATATAATAAATCCTAAATTTAGTACAATAATAAGGGCAATAAGATCTATAAGATTAAATAGAGACGAATGGAAATTAATTAGATATATAAATCTAATGGAAAAAAAAATAATTAGCAGTCCTTTTTTTAGTTCCTTTAATCCTGCCTCTATTAGCTCCCCGAATTATCCTGCTCTTGAAATTGAACCGTCTCATATTAGTTTAATCTCTCCTGTTTCTTGCGTAGCAACCTCCATTTTTTATAATAAAAAAAGTGTAAAAAAAAAAATAAATAATTTACAAAAAAAAGACAGGGGAAATAATAAAATATTTAGTTATAATAATATTATTAGTAAAAATATATTATTAAGAAATACTAGTTCAAACGGAGCCACTACAAGATATAATTTTTTAAAATCCACATTATCTTCTATTCTAAAAAAAAAAATAAGAAAAATAAGTGAAATATTGGAAGATAAATCTATTAAAAACTATGTTCTTTTTTCTTATTTAAATAATTGCATATTTACTCCTCCTCATTTTAATGGTGTATCTCACCTAGTTGGCCAAGCTAAGCAAGACAACTGCTTATCTTTTTTTAATAAAAAAGAAGGGAGAGGCAGAACTAAATTAAGTTTAAATAAAAATAAAGGAAGCAAATTTGGTAGTTTTATCAATTATAATAAAATTATAGGATATAAATTTAATTCTATTTTTTATCCAGATTCCATTCCGAATTTGAAGGACTCAATTTGAAAAAACCTAAAGAATAACTCTTTAGTATCCACCAGCCCCTGCGTTACGGAAGCTAGACTCTCTTTTTTTAATAAAAAAGAAGGAGGAGTTCTATCGGAAAGAGTCTTGGAAATATATATTAAAGATACTTATAAGTTATTATTTTATTTATTTAAAAGTATGTATTGTCTAATTAGTAAACCTGTTTTAAAATATACTAATGATAAAGTAACAATACAATTATTTTATTATTTAAATATTCCTAAGAAAAAAGTTTTTAGATTATTTTCTATTTCTTATATTAATTCTATTAAAAAGAAATGGTTAGCTCTAATAGAGAAAAAAAATAAATATATTTATCCACCTTCTATTGGATCTATTGGATCTATTGGAAAAAAAAAAAATCTTTTATTTGCTAAAATATATATTAGATGGAAATTAAGAAAAGCTATTTCTAGATTTAAAAATAAAAATTCAAAAACTTTATTATTTAAATTAAGAAAATTTAATTTAACCAAAGTTTTCCAAAATAAATTTAAATTAATTTTAAAAATTTTAAGTTTAAAGTTTAATAAACCTGTAGAATTACAATTAATTAGATTACATCATCCTTATCATGATAGTAATATTTTAGTTAATCTATTATCTTTAAATATTAAAAATAAAAGAAAAAAAGCTAGAGTAGCAATTCAAAAAATTTATAATAAAAAACCTGTTAAAAATTTAAATTTTCCTAATTTAAAATCAGGAAAATTAGTTCCAGCTTTTTTATCTGGTTTAAATATTAAAATAGCAGGTAGATTAATGGGAGAACCTATTATACCTAGAATAACTAAAAAAATTTACGGTAAAGGAGCTACTGCTATTGGTAAAGTTAATTATTTAGATGTAGCTAGAATAACAAAAAAAAACAGAAAAGGAGCTTATACTATAAAAATTACATCTGGGCAAAATTTCTTTTAATTTTATTATAGCTCCTTGCTTTCCCTTTCTTTTTATACAAAAAAGATAGTCAACACGGAGTCCTTTTTTTTTATTTGTTTTTTTATATTTATTAAAATAAAAAAACAAAATAAAAAAAGGAGAGCATACCACTCACCCCCATATTTTTTCTAAATTATCTTCTAAGGAAATAAAATATAACTAGCTTCTTTTTTTTTATTTGTTTTTTTATATTTATTAAAATAAAAAAACAAATAAAAAAAAAACAAATAGCAGGTGTAGTTTTGGTAAAGCGCTAGGCTATATTTTCGGATCTGAGAGAGTTATATCTTAATACCTAAATCCTTAGCGTAGCGTATTTCTTAAAATTTTATATTAAATATATTAATAAAAGAACAGTTAATAATTGAATAATTATTCCTTTTTAACATATATCTAATTCTTACTATTAAAAAGGAACCTATTAAAAAATTACAATCTGGAAATAAAATTTTAAGAGGTCTTTTAAGTATTTTAGATAGTATTGGTGGATTTTTTAAAAAAAAAAATTAGTTAAAGATTACCAAATTGTTCAAAGAAAAAGGGAAATAGTTGCTATTTTTTTTTTTTCTTAAAAAAGAGCTTTTAAAATTTATAGATAAAAAAAAAAATAAAATAAATAAAAAAAAATAAGGGCAGGTGATCCGATTGGTAATGGTGGTTCTCTGTAAAAGAATTGGTTAATAGCCGTTAGAGGTTCGATTCCTTTACTGCTCATTTTATTAAATTTATATTTTTCTTTATTTTAAAGATATGGAGTAATTATCTCTTTAAGGTTCAATTTGACTCTAATTTAAAAAGATAGTAAAAGTTAGATTAGCTACTATAACTACACCACTTATTTTTTTGTATTATTTATTTTGTTTTTTTATTATTTTGTTTTTTTATTTTAATAAATATAAAAAAAACAAATAAAAAAAAGTGTGATTCTTGCTCTTCAAATGCTTGAGCAACCCTAATTTTAGCTAGAATTGATAATTTTTACAAATATGGTTAGTTGATTAGCAGTCCTACCTACTGTAGACAGGGAAAATTTTAATAAAAGAGGATAAATTTAATTTTAAATTTTTATTTTTTTGTTTTTTTTTTTTTATTATTTTGTTTTTTTATATTTGTTTTTTTAAAATAAAACAAACAAAATAAAACAAATTAAATATTAAAGCGAGATGGTGTAATTGGTAACACAGCAGTCTCATGAGCTGTTATTTAAGATTCGAATTCTTATCTCGCTTAAATTTAAATTATTTTCATTAGCTCTTGCTTATCGCTCTCCGAATTGCTTTTTTTTAGGTAAGTTCTAACTGTTTTTGGAAATTAATAGCAAGGAGGAGCCCTAGCTTCGCAATAATTCGAAATACGATTCTAAGAGTCGAAATTAGTCTTTGCTTCACTAGATAAAGATCATAAAGATTTGGGTTACTATGTAAGGGAATATAATTGCAATTCTATATATTTTAGGTTAATAAGTAAGGTTTTATATTTTATTTTAATTTAATAAAAATAAATAAAAAAAAAATATAAAAAAATTAAAAATATAGATATAAATATAAATATTATAAACGAGTATAGTTAAATGGTATAACTTCTACCTTCCAAGTAGAAATTATCAGTTCGATTCTGATTACTCGTAAAAAGAAGAAAATTTTATTTAAATTATTTTATTTATAAATTTATTTTGCTTGCTTTGTCTGAATAACCCTGCTTTTTTTATACAAAGAGGTGGGAACACCGCAAAATAAGTTATTTAATTTAATAAACTATTCATTTTATAATCTCATTTATATTATTATAATTATACTCTTTCTTTTTTTTTTATTTTGTTTTTATTTTGTTTTTATTTTTTTAATATAAAAAAACAAAATAAAAATAAAATAAAAAAAATAAAGCTTTTTTTTTTATCGCAAAGGGGACAAACGCAAAAAGCAAATCTTACTATTTTTTTTATTTTAATTTATTTTATTTTATTAAATTTAAATAAATTAAATTAATAAAAAGAAATTAGGAGAGTAATAAATTAAATTATAATAAACGCTTTAATTATTTTTTATTATTTTTTTTATATATTAGTTTTTATTAGCTTTATTATTAGCTTCACTTTTTTTTTAATATTTAGGAGGGTTTTAATTTCTTTTTATTTATTTTAGATTCTTCACTACAATAAGACTAAATATTTTAAATAAAAAAGAGAAAATGAGTCAAATCGGAGTCGGAGAAGCTAGAACTAGATAAGGTGTTGGAGGAATAAATAAAAAATAAAATAAATTAAAAGCAGAGATTGTTTCTTTCTTTTTATTTAAAATTTAAAGAAAAATTATTCTTACTAATTAACAGTATGCCTCAAATTATTCCTTTTTATTTTTTAAGTCAAATTTTTGTTACATTTATGTTATTATTTTTGGTTATATTTGTATTATCTAAATTTATTTTACCTAATAATTTATTTAACCAAGTAATAAGAAGCTATATAGTTAAATTAACTTCCAAAAATTAAAATTTATTGTATCTTTTAAATTAATTAAATTAAAACTAATTAGTAAAAATAAATAACCGCACCCCCTTTTTTTTTATTATTTTATTTTTTATTTTGTTTTTTTTATTTATCATTAATAAAATAATATAAAAAAACAAATAAAAACAAAATAAATAAAAAAACAAAATAACAAACAAAATAATAAAAAAAACAAATAAAAAAACAAAATAATAAAAAAAAAAAACAAAATTCTAAGTCCTATCGGAGTAAATAAAAAAAGAACAAACGAAAATTTACACAATAAAAGTATCGATGATGATATGGTAATAATATTATAAAAAAAAAAAATAGTAATTTAAAGGGGTTATTAAGGAACAAAAAAGCAAATTTATAAAAAAGGAGGTATATACCAAAAGCTTTATTCTGAAATTAGGAATTAGTTCTCCCTTACTTCGCAAGAGGAATTCTTTTTTATAAAAATAAAAAATTTTTATAAATTTGTAGGTAACACTTGCTCTGTAAGAAGGACTAAGAAATAAGCGATCCTAAGGTAAATCTTAATTATTAAAAACTTCCTGAAGTAAAACATTTTATGTAAGGAAAGGAAAGGAAATCAACCGAGACTCCGAAAGTAATGGCGAGTGAAATCGGATTAGCCTTAAATTTATTGTAATTAATATTAACTTGAAAAATATCTTTTTATTTACTTAAATAAGACTATCTTTCCTTTAATAAAAAAAAAGAGAAAGGAGCTTTTTATGGGGTAGTAAGACAAAAATTATAGTAGTATATTTTCATGTAATTTTTGTACAAAATAAGGTTATACCAGTCCTGTAGGGTTAATAACAAATAAATAGTCTAGACTAGATAAATTATTTTAGAACTAGAGAGAGTACAATGAGAGATAACTTGTTGGAATATAGGGGAACCATCCTCTAAGGCTAAGTATTGTAAATTTAGCGATAGTGAAAAGTACTGTGAAGGAAATTTTTGAAAAGTTAGTAGTATACTAGGTGAAATAGATTGTGAATTAGTAACTCTATAAGCAGTCGAAATTCCAATAAATAATTAGGAATAACGGCGTACCTTTTGCATAATGGGTCAGCAAGTTAATAGGAGTAGCAAGGATAAAACCTTAGCGAAAGCGACTGGACTAAAAAATAGTGATGGGTAAGTTACTTCTATTAGACCCGAAGCCAGGTGATCTTACCAAGACCAGATTATAATAGATCGAACGGGTGAATGTTGCATAATTCTCCGAAGAGTTTTGGTAAGCGGTGAAATGCCAATCTGACCTGGTGCTAGCTGGTTTTCTACCGAAACATATTTAAGTATGATGTCTATTTAATAAATTTATGAAGGTACAGCAAGGCGATTCCCAACAAATTTGAAAAAAAAATTTTTTTAAATGCGTTTAGGTTGCGGGGATCTAGTAAATCTTACCTTTGGAAGCGAATCTCGGAATTACATAAATTGATGATAGATATTCAGACTGTTCATGCTAAGTTGGACAGTCAAGACGGAAACAGCCGAGAACACTGATCAAGGTCCCAAATGATTGTTAAGTGAAAATAAGGACGTAGCAATATCAAATACAGCTGTGAAGTGAGCTTGGTAGTCGCTACTTTTAATGAACGTATGTAACAACGCATCAGCAGTATTATTATTTCTATGAAATAATAAATGATAGTAGCGCCGAAAATTTAACGGGTCTAAAACAATCAACCGATATCGTGTTGGTTATAAATTTTTTAAAAACTTTCTTTTTTTTTGTAGATACTAAAAAATAAAATAATAAAAAAAAAACAAATAAAAAGCAAACAAAAAATTGTAATCTAGGTAGTAGAACATTCAGTTTAACTGTTTATAAAATAGTGTTTCATTATTTTTTAGGAAACTGAAGAGAGAATGCTGACATGAGTAACGTAAAAAATTTCTATAATGAAATTCGCCGAATACGAAAGGGTTGCAAATAAGAAAGGTTAAACCGTTTTGTTTTAAAGCGGCCTCTAAGGACTATAGCGAAAGCTGTGGCTGATGAGTATAAAATAGAAAGTCCATATTTCTGCTTAATAGGCAATTGTCTATTTTTTTTATTTATTTGTTTTTATTTTGTTTTTTATTAAAAAACAAAATAAATAAAAACAAATAAAAATAAAGATCATCACTTGCGTAGCAGCCCAAATAGTTGTTAAAACGCAAAGGAGGGGGCAGATATTAAAAATTGGACCAGGAAAATAATATTTATATTTTATTTAATTTAAAATTTTTTTTAAATTAAAATAGATACTACCGTACCCTAAACCGACACAGGTTCGTAGGTAGAGTATACTTAGGCGTAGAGCTAAAAGTTGTTAAGGAACTCGGCAAATTCACCTCATAAGTTTGACGATAAGAGGTACCTTATAAAAATAAGGTGGCACAGAATCGGAGGCCCCGACTGTTTACTAAAAACACAACACAGTGCAATCATAAATATGGTAGTATACTGTGTGAAATTTGCCCGATGCCATTAATATAAGAAAAGTTATGGGTTTGTTTATTAACAATACTGTGACCTATCGAAAATCTGGTTAATAGCGGTCTTAACTATGAGGATCCTAAGGTAGCAAAATCAATTGGCCATTAAATGTGGTCCGGTATCAATAATGTAACGATGGTCTCACTGTCTCTACAACTTGCTCAGTGAAATTGAATTACGCGTGCAGATGCGCGTTACCTCCAGGCGGACGGGAAGACCCTATGCAGCTTTACTGTAGTTAGTTATCATATGAATCTAGAACAATTTTGTTTAATAGTGAATAGGTAAGTCGATAGACTATTAGTGGAAACCTTAGAGACAAGATTGGGTTTGTGTTTACCTTAAACTTAAAAAAAAAGGGGAAAGTTGACTAATTGGCAGTTTGACTGGGGCGGTCGTCTTTAATAGAGTAGCAAAGTACATCCAAATATATCAAAATTTAAAATAACTTTAAATTAAATTTTAAGGTGAAACAAACAAAAAAAAAACAATTTTATCTTATTAATTTGTTAATTATAAGGTATAGCTAGAAATTGAATGGAGATCAATCAACCAGTGAAGGGTTGTGCAGGGCTCAATGGCGGAAAGCATACTTAACTGAAAAACTCAAAAGTTGCACAGATACGTAAGTAGGGCATAGTGACCCCTCGCTATAGTATGGGATAGACGGGGATCAATTAATAAAAGTTACGCTAGGGATAACAGGCTGATAGCCGACGAGAGTACACATTGTCTCGGCTGTTTGGCACCTTAACTATTTTTATGATAATAATCACAATTAAAGTTAAAATAAAATAACCGTAAAATCTATAAAGCAAAACCTTTTCTTTTTTTTTTTAAAAATTACATTTATATTATTTCATTAATATTTATAGTCTTAAAAAATAGATTATAATACGCCTTGTTACAAGGCAGAAATATTTCTTTCTACATTTAAGAAAATAAACAAAACATTAATAAATATGAATTTAAATAAAAAAGAATTTTTAATAGGAACTCTATTAGGTGATGCTCATATTGGAAGAACTGGTTTAAATAAAGCATTTATTTCCTTTGAACAATCTTCTAAAAAAAGAGAGTATTTAAATTATTTGTTAAACGTAACTAAAGAAGGAGAAATACCTTTAATGGATGAGAATATTAGAGAATATTTAAGAGATGATCCAAGATATAAAACTACAAATAGATCATTATATTTTAGGACTCAATCTATTGAAGAATTAAAACCTATGGCTGATTTATTTTTAGATAGAGAGGGTAAAAAAATCATACCTCAGAATATTGCAGATCATTTAACAGCTAGAAGCTTAGCTTTTTGGATAATGGATGATGGTCAGCAAGTAAAAAGAGGAGGTGTAACCTTATGTACAGATAGTTATAGTACTGGTGAAATCAGTATATTTAGAGAAGCTCTTAAAAATAATTTCAATTTAGAAACTTCTATTCATAATAAAAAGGGTGCAAATGATGCAATTTATGAAAGAATCTATATTAAAAAAGATGAATTGGAAAACATTAAACCTTCTTTAAAATCACACATGCATGAATCAATGTTATACAAAATAAATGAAAATCAAAGTGAAACTCAAAATGCAATAAAACAAGATTCTTCTGATATTGAAAACGACGGTACTGATATTTTAGATATTTTTGACATCGGGGGATCTTAATAGTAATATTAATTTAGAAGTTGGCTATTTGCTGGAACATCCTTAGAGTTTTCAATACTAATTAGATTTGCATTGTGAGTCTAACAGTGAAAATTTGAAAGATTGGACAATCAGCAGGGAAGTTATTAATTTTAGGTGTAAGTAACTGTAAAAATTTTAACCCCTCAACGACTACACGCCAATATCCAGATACTTTGTAATTTGTATTCTTACACTGGATAAAGATATAGTCTAAACTTAACCTAAAGGTTAAGAGTTTTATTTTTATTTATTTTGTTTTTTTATTTATTTTTTTTTTAATAAAAAAAAAAATAATATAAAAAAAACAAATAAAATAAAAATAGAAATAAAATAAATGCGATGTCGACTCATCCTATCCTCCGGGGGTAGAAGCTTGGAAGGGTTCGGCTGTTCGCCGATTAAAAGGGTACGTGAGTTGGGTTTAATACGACGTGAGTCAGTATGGTCCCTATCTTC
>Ga0137398_10000200_pt1 | contig 19064 bp, 15 predicted proteins | sample czorhiz216metaG_FD_106659 | JGI IMG/M metagenome (GOLD analysis project Ga0137398, IMG submission 106659) | Vadose zone soil microbial communities from Angelo Coast Range Reserve, California, USA - czorhiz2.16 metaG | ecosystem: Environmental > Terrestrial > Soil > Vadose zone | place: USA...
AGGAAAACCATTGCGGAATGGGATTCTATGGGACATCTGTCGTTGATCAACGGTTTGGAGGAAGAATTCAAGGTGTCGATTGCCATTGCAGACGCCATGGAAATGACCAGTGTGCGACACATCAAGAAGATATTGAAGGGCTACAAAGTCGCCCCCTAATGCTCCGCATTGCATTCGCAAGTGAGTGCCCATGAATCGAGAAGTTGCCAAGGTCTCTCTGTACGATCAGGGCATGGATGAGGCATTTGACCGATTTTGCCGCGCGATCTGGCCGAACTCGCGCAGCCGGGCATCCTCTTCGGCCGCGCGGTTCGATGGAGGCCAGGAAGGGCAAGCAGCCTCTACCCTGGATCCTCCGACGTTCGTATTTGTGAAGGGAGACGATATCGTCGGCCATGTCACGACGATTCCCGTGCAACTCTCTTCTTTCGCGAAGACCGTAGCGGCTCACTGGATTGTGGGGTTCATGGTGCTCCCCGAGCACCGGAACGGTCTCGTAGGTCCACTGCTCATCAAGGAAGTCAACCGATCTCTGGACTGCGCACTATCGCTGCATGTAGAACCTCCCGTCCTGCGGATTCTGACGGGGTTGAAATGGGTGCATAAGGGAATCTTGCCCCAGTACATTCGGGTCCTGAATGCTCGAGGCGTGAGCCACAATCTTCAACTGTCGGGGATCAAAGCCCTTGCCTCACATACGGGCGATACAGCCGCTTCTGTGCCGTTTGGATTCGTCGAGTCGTTCATAAGAATGCTGGGAGGATGGGGGCTGGCTGTTGGTCAGGCGATATGGGTGGGCCTGAACATTGTCGCCAGGCCCAGGGCTGTGCCGGTGGAGGTTCGAGAGGAGCGAGGGTTCGACGACACCTACAATAAGCTATGGCAAGCGGTAAGTGGACGGTTTGGGGCGTGTCTTGCGAGAGATCAGAAGTATCTTCAGGGGCGATTTGGAGGGAATCCGGATCGCTATCGTGTGCTTGGATGCCGACAGGAGAATCGCTTGCTGGGCTATTGCATCGTGAAGACAAAGCAGTTTTCGAACGACCCGCGGATGGGAAATATGAAGGTGGGAACGATTGTCGACTGCCTCTTCGACCCGGCCGCTCCCGCAGCATTCCAAGCTTTACTGGATTGTGTGCTGAAGATGTGTGCTAGAGAAAGTGTGCATGCCGTGCTGTGCACGGCATCCCATGCCGCCGTGAGGCGGCTGCTGCGAGGCAATGGCTTTCTTGCGATCCCCGGCAACTTGAACTTTGCCTATCACAATCGGACTAATGTGCCGCTCCAAGACATACCGCTCGAGTCTTGGCACTTGATGCGAGGGGACTCCGACGCGGACCAGAATTTCTGATTCGCCACTCTTCCTCTGCTGACCTCAAACCATTGCCCATGACAAGCAATGGCTGCGTAAGACAACGTTCTCCGGTGCGCGTGTGCCATTTCGCCTCTGGTGATCTCTGGGCTGGAGCAGAGGTGCAAGTCGTCACATTACTAGGGGCTCTCAAGCAGTTTCCAGATCTTGAGCTGTCGGCACTATTACTCAACAGCGGGCGGTTGGCGGACGAGTTCACTCTCCGCGGAATTCCAGCGACGGTCTGCGACGAATCGCGTCTGGGGATCGTTCAGCTTCTTTGGGCGGTGACCGATCATCTGAGAGAGATTCGGCCTCATATCCTCCATTCGCACCGTTACAAGGAGCATATTTTAGGTGCCCTTGCAGGAAAACTATCACACAATCCTTTAACGGTTCAGACCTATCACGGCCTGGAAGAGAATCTCCCAGGCTGGGCTGGTCTCAAGATGAGCCTCTACAATGGGATCAATGTGGCGGTGGGTAAAGCGACGGCTGATGGAATTGTTGGGGTCTCGTCAGAAATTACCAATATCTTGGAAGGGCGGTATCCTTCAGCCGACGTCCGCTGTATCAGGAACGGTATCGATCTGGCTCGTGTCGTTCCCACCTTAGGGCGCTCGGCGATGCGGGCACAACTGGGGATCGCACCAGATACGTTTGTGGTGGGAACAGTGGGCCGCCTCATGCCGATCAAGGGTTTTGAGTATCTGATTGAGGCCTTCGCGCAATTCCGCCGGCAGCAAGGCCCGCAAGAGAGCAAGCTCGTGATTGTCGGGGATGGTCCGCTGAGGGCCGAGCTTGGGCAATGTGCCGAGAGTCATGGATTATCTCGTGATGTGGAGTTTTTGGGGATGCGGACGGACGTGTATAACCTAATGAGAGTGTTTGATGTGTTTGCGCTGTCGTCGCTCCACGAAGGGGTGCCGATAGTGCTCCTGGAGGCGATGGCTATTGGGGTTCCTATTGTGGCCAGCCATGTCGGCGGAATTCCAGAGATTCTGGAGGATAGTAGAGAGGCTGTTTTGGTCCCTGCCAAGGACCCCGAGGCTCTCGCGAGGGCAATTGGAGCGGTCGCCGGGTCGTCTGAACTTCGCGCTGAACTGATTCGAGCGGCTCGAGTACGAGTTGAGACTCAGTTCTCGATCCAGTCGTCGGCCGCAAAGATGCGTGAAATGTATCGATCGCTTAGTGATGCTGGAAAGTGCTGCTCGTGATTATCTGCCACGTCTGGGACGCTGACTATCCATGGGACGTGCGAGTCGAGAAGATCTGTGATTCGTTGATCAAGAGGCACGAGGTGCATCTTGTATGCCGTAACTCGCTGCGCCGGCCTCGATATGAATGTGTCAATAACCTGCACATTCATCGCCTCCCGTGTCTTCCTAAGCAATATGGACCGCTGAATCGTTTGATAGGATTTCCCGCATTTTTCAACCCTCTGTGGATCCACAACATCTGGCGGACGGTCAGGCGAACGAAGGCCGATGTCATCCTGGTTCGCGATCTCCCGCTCGCGTTGACCGCGGTTGCAGTTGGACGACTTGCCGGGATTCCCGTCGTTCTGGATATGGCTGAAAATTACCCGGCAATGATTCGGGATCTTTGGGGTCGGGCAGGATTCTCAGTCGTGGATTTTGGGGTCCGAAATCCCAAGCTGGTCAGCCTCGTGGAACGCATCAGTCTCAAGCTCTGTGATCATATAGTGGTGGTCGTCGAGGAGTCGCGTGACCGGTTAGTGGCTCTGGGGGTTCCGCATTCAAAAGTGTCCCTGGTTATTAACACTCCGACGACTGAGCGTCTGATCAAGACCGTGCCTTCAACCGACAAACTGGTACCACGTGACGGCGCGACTCTTGTTCTTGTCTACCTCGGTCTCTTGGAGTGGCCCCGTGGAATTGAAACAGCGATTCGAGCGATCGCGTCCGTCCGTACACAGATTGCTGGCGTGAGATTGCTAATAGTGGGCTCAGGTCGCCATGAACGAGACTTTCGCTCATTGGTTGAGCAACTGAATTTGCGGAAGCAAGTGCAGTTCCTCGGATGGCTGGACTATGCTGCGGCCATTCGGGTAATTGATGAATCGGACATCGGTCTTGTGCCTCATCATGCGACGGAAAGCTGGAATACGACGGTTCCAAACAAACTGTTCGATTACATGTCGAAAGGCAAACCAGTGATCGTGTCTAACGCCAAGCCCGTAGAACGGATTGTAAAGGAAGAGCGATGCGGGATCGTTTTTCGGGAACAAGACTCGGAGGATCTGGCCCGAGCGATCGTCAGATTGGAGCCGGAATCGGTCAGGACCGCAATGGGACGACGAGGGAGAGATGCCGTAGCGAGCAAATACAACTGGGCGGTTGATGAGCAACGACTTTACCAGGCTCTCGAAACAGCTGTCAGTAGGCGAAGCTCCTAACCATGTGTGGAATTGTCGGAGTTGTCGATCTGCAAGGACGCTTGGTAGATCCATCGTGGATCGACTCCATGAGCGACTTGATCGTCCACCGTGGCCCTGATGATAGCGGCTCCTATGTCCGTGGCAGCGTCGGACTTGGGATGCGACGCCTTTCCATTATCGATGTGGCCGGCGGCCATCAGCCAGTCTACAACGAAGATAAGAGCGTCTGGGTTGTCTTCAACGGGGAGATCTACAACCACTTGGAGTTGCGCCAGGATCTGGAAAGAGCGGGGCATCGCTTTTACACAAACAGCGATTCGGAAACGCTCGTCCATCTCTATGAGCAGCATGGTATGGAAGGGGTGTCGAAGCTTCGCGGCATGTTTGCCTATGCGCTTTGGGATGAACGGGCTGAGCGGCTACTTCTGGCAAGGGATAGAGTTGGAATCAAGCCTTTGTATTATGCGGTGATGGGCGGCCGTTTGGTATTTTCCTCCGAACTGAAGGCATTGTTCGGGCTGCCCTGGTTTAACCCAAAAGTAAATCCTCTCGCGATCGAACGATTTCTCACATATCTATACATCCCGGGTCCAGAGACGATCTATCAGGATGTTGTCGAGCTGCCGCCTGCCCATGTGATGGTACATGAACGAGGTCGAACGTCACTCCGGCGGTACTGGACCTTGCGGTACCAGACGCAGACATCGGTTCCTCTTGACGAATGGCGTGAGCGCTTTCTGCATCAGTTTAGAGACAGCGTCAAGAGTCACCTCATCAGTGACGTTCCATTGGGCGCCTTCTTGTCGGGAGGAATCGATTCGAGCGCCATCGTGGGTGTGATGGCGCAGGAGTCAACGAAGCCGGTTCGGACATACTCGATCGGTCATGAGGGGAAGGGAGCTTTCCAGGATGAACGGGCATTCGCACGAATCGTTGCGGAAAGATTCAAGACCGACCACCACGAATTTGTCGTTACCACCGATGTCCAGGATCTTCTCCCTAAACTAGTGAGCTGTTTTGATCAACCATTTGCCGATTCGTCGGCCATCCCCAACTATTACATCAATCAGCTTACTCGGCAGCATGTTACCGTGGCACTCTCGGGGTTAGGAGGCGATGAAATCGGAGGAGGCTATGAACGGTATCTCGGTATGAAGTGGGCCGAACTTTTCAGAAAGCTGCCCGTCGCGGTTCGAGGGTTTCTTGGGGAAAGGTGGATTCATCTGCTTCCGGACCTTGCCTCCGGGCATCCCAGCATGAGCAGACTGAAACGGTTTCTCGCCTCAGCGGAGAAGCCGTCCGCAGAGAGGTACGCAGCGTTTGTCTCTGCCTTCTCGCGTTCAGAGCGGGATTGCCTGGTTGACCGTAATGTTATGAGCGGTGATGAGTCCGGGCCTCCGGAAGAGCTGATCTCTGAGATTTTCGACTCCGGCCACGCGGATAGCTTGCTGCATAACCTGTTGCTCTGTGACATGCAGCTCTATCTTCCGGGCGATCTTCTGACACTGACGGATCGCGTCAGTATGCACCACTCGCTGGAGGTGCGGGTGCCCTTCCTCGATCACCCACTCATCGAACTGATGGCGCAGGTTCCAGCTGAATATAAGACCACCCTATGGTCGAAAAAGCTGTTGTTTAAGGAGGCGTTCAGAGGGTTGCTCCCTTCCAGTATCTTGCATCGCAAGAAACTCGGCTTCTCGGTTCCGCTCGGGTTGTGGCTGCGCACAGATTTAAAACATCTCATGTGCGAACTTCTCTCGAAGAAATCTCTCAGTGCTCTCGGTTATTTGAATCCGATCGAAGTCGAGCGAATCACCTCCGAACATCTTTCAGGTCGTATGAACCATGAAAACAAGCTCTGGGCCTTGATCAATCTAGTGTTATGGCAGCGGCAACAGGTCTCTCTCCGAGGGAGTTAGTAGCAGCCTTCCCAGAGTATGGCGAGTTGCTTCCGAGTCTGAAAAACTGATGAGCGGGCCGCTTCTGCGAAAAATGACAAACGAACTTCATCGTCCGAACACTGCGGGGAGTGTTCTTACGGAACGGCAAGGGAAGGGCTTGGTCTTCTACCTCATTGTGCTGTACCTGTTTCTCGACTTGGTGCGGCCAGCCTTCGTGTGGCATTTCCCAAAGATTATAGCTGTGATCCTGGTCGTTGCTTGGATCATGAAAGCGGAAAAAGTGATCTGTTCCCAGATCGTGGGTTTTGTCATATTCGTTGCGATCTTGGCCATAGATATTGTGATTGCGGAAAACGCGTACGCTGCGGTCTGGACAACCTACGGAATGCTCATGTTGCTGATAGGCATTTGTATTCCACTGATCACTTTTACAGATACCCTTCCTAAGCTTCGTCACATTGTGAATGCGTTGCTTGGAATCTTTCTCTATATCGCAGTGTACGCGATTCTTAACGCAGGATTCGGCCCGGCCAGGGCAGCAGGTGGGCAGGACGAGAACTATGTGGCTGCGGCTATGAATCTAGCTATTCCACTCGCGGGGTTTTCCTTCATTGCTGAGAAAACTATATGGAAAAAGATATGCTTTGCAAGCTTGGTCTGCCTATACATCTTAGCCATCGTCGTGGGGCTATCACGCGGAGGGTTCGTCGGATTGTTGTGCGCGTTAGGTTACTCGTTGATGAAATCTCCCAAGAAGGGGTTCGCGATCTCTGCAGCTGTTGTGATCGGATGTTTTCTCGTGATTGTGGCAGGTCCCTCCTATTGGAGGGAGATGAGCACAATCACGGATACGAGCGAGGCGACGGCTGATTTGCGGTTGGAGTTCTGGCAGATTGCGATCCGGGAATTCTTGTCGTCTCCACTGACCGGCGTCGGGGGGGATAATTTCAAGTGGCGAATGGCTGAATTCCAATCTCAAGAGCAGATAGAAAAGTTCGGTCGGATTCTTGCTGCGGAGGTTCATTCGACCTACTTTCAGGTGCTGGCAGAGATGGGGCTGGCTGGATGCATAGTCTTCAGTTTCATCCTCCTTCGCACCTATCGGGACTATCGCCATGTCGAAAGTCTTTCCGATAAGGCAGTAGGGCGCGCGATGGAGCGGGGGGATAACGCTTCCAACGAAGATTTTAAGTGGATTCAGAATTACGGACGGGGACTAATGGCTGGTTTACTAGGTTATCTGGCTTCTGTGGCATTCTTGTCGGCACTGTACTACTCACATATGTGGATTGCCATGTCATTGATGATCGCGCTTCGCATGATCGCCACTCGGCGGATCGGTGAAGATGGCAGACCGATAGTCCTGGCGGAAGCGAACAGATGAGTGCGAAGTCCGCAGAACAGAGTCCTAAGTTTGTCCAAGCAATAAGAAAAGGATTCTGTTTACAACCATCGTTACGATTGGATTCCTGCTGCTTGGCGACGTTGGCATTCGAACGTGGGCGTATCACTTCCGTATCTCTTACGAGCAGCACAATCGGCGGTAAAGTTCCCCCAAATTAATTGACACCTTGGGCTAACAGCCGATCCGAAACTCATGTCCATTATTCGTCGGATAGCGAAAATTAGGCAAAAGTTCCTTCCTAACCAAGTAAGGAGCGCTTAAGGTTAGAACGTTCTATGATTCGTTTGGTTGAAATGACGGGCGCGTCATACCCGTATCGGGTAAGTCGCTGGCAACTTCACAGAGATGGACAAAATGGCGAGGAGGCGAGCATGGTGAAACGCACGGCACCGGGACGACGCCTAATCCCTTTCATTATCGGGCTGGGAATCTTCTGGATCGTAAATGCTCAGGCCGCGAACGAGGCGCGCTGCCTAGCGTTGGCGGCCAACTGCATCTGCTCCGAGCCCATGAACACAAACTCGTGGGTCGATGCTGGCGGCGGACAAAATTGGAATCCCGGGGATACGACCAGCTCAGACAAGCAGTGCGGAAGCTACAACGGTGTGGCGAACGCCCCTCTATCCACAAGTGGCGGCGCGCAGTCCAGTCCTGCATCCAGTGGCGAGGATATAGCTGCGCTTCCTGCTGGCAAATCTGTAACTTTTGTGCTGCGCATGGCCACCCAAAATGGCGCGTTTTTCGGCCATCGGGCAGCGGCTGGCGTTCCGACGGCTCTGCGAGCCGTCCGCTTCTACAAGTATTACTCTACTGCATACAACTCGCAAAGCAACACGGGCTCCAGTTGCAACGCCAACAAGCTGGCGCAGTTCGGTCCCACCTTCCAACAGGGGCCTCTCTTCACTTTCGAGGGCGGCGAATGGTCGATTTATGACATAAACACCAGCTTGGGTTGGAATCTGACCGTTGATTGTTGCACTGGACCGGGGCCAGGGAATCGCGATGCCGGGCCGGGTCTGAGTGGACTTCGTGGCAACTGGTGGCGAATCGAGATAGTCACGCACAATGCCGCGCCGAGCGGGCCTGGAACGACGTTCGATATGTACATAAAGAACGTCACTACCAACGGACCCGAATTGCATGTCCTCGATACTTCACAGAGCTTGATCGGTGGCCTCGGCAATACCTGGATAGCACCTCTAACCACGGGCTTGCACCCCGTGGGTAACCTAGATGCAATGACGATCGATATGTTCCGCGCGACCAACGGCTCGACTGCATGCGCTGGATTCGCGTCCTATTCGCACTTCCTTTACGCGGCCTGGCCTACCGATGCGGGGCAGCGCATTGGCGCGGCGTCGGAGATCGAGGGCTTTACCGCACCGAACAACCTTCGTGTCCAATAGTGTCCGTGCGTTAAATCGACCAATTTCAGTTGATTAGCCGAGATGGGCCTGGATGTAGTCAGTGAATGTCGGTAAGTAGCTAATCCAGTGGGACGCGCTCGAACATGATCAGGCTCAGGATCTGTGATCCACTTGAAGAACAACTCGACCTGCCAGCGGCAACGATAGAGCTCGGTGATGGTGAGCGCTGCAGCCCGTTAGTCGGGAACACCAGGCGCTTGCCGGTTTGTGGGTTTTTGAACTTGATGCACCGCAGTGGCGTGTCGAAGTCCTGTTTGCAGAACGCGGCACACATGGCTTTCAGTCGCTCAACCCTTCAAGTGACCGGGAGTTTCTGAATGTTCGCATACTTTTCACGTCGTTCGTGCGGGATATGTGTTTTGATGCTCTGGTGTCTGCCGATACCCGTGTCAGCGCAAGTCGGAATTGCTGCGAAGTATGTACGGGATAGCGGCATCGGCACCGATCCCTCTGTGGTCTTTTATGAAAATTTCGAGTCGAACCTCGCGACTTTCAGCGCCCGATTCACGGGCGGAGCGCTATCGGGCATTGCCACTTCGATCGACCATGCTACGGCCAGCGGAGGCCTGCAGTCGGTTCGACTGATCCCCAATGGCGGCAATGGCACGCTCTATCGGCAACTGCCGACGAATTACGATACCCTCTATATGCGGTACTACGTGAAGTATCTTGGCAATATCTCGCATCATGCCGGGGCCTACATGGGCGGATATTTTCCTCCGTCGAGCTTCCCGCAAGGGGATGCCGGGCTGAAAGGAGTCCGCCTAAACGGCGACAAGCTATTTATCTCAGCGTTCGAGCAAACAGGACAACAAGGCACCGGACAGCCCAACACACGCCTGAGCTCGTATAACAACTGGATCGATATGCAGGGGCTACCGTTTAATGGGTTGTTCTTCGGGCGGGATATGTTAGTCACCGAGAACGTCCCACTCAACACAAATAACTGGCAGTGTATTGAGATGCGCCTGAAAATGAACACGACCGCCGCAGGACATGAAGGCGAACTACAACTCTGGATCAACGACACCCCAATTCAGAATTTCGTTCCTGGTTCTCCGGTGGGAGCCTATGACATCTCGGGGAACTGGGTCTCTGGCGCGGGATCTGGCTTTCCCGGCCTCCAATGGCGCGATGTGCTGACCTATGGCATCAATTGGATCAAGCTCCAGAACTACAGCGACGTCGGCACGCTCTACGACGTGCTGTTCGACGACCTGGTCGTCGCGACATCTCGGATCGGCTGCATCAACCTCGGGGTTCCAGCACCAAAGAATCTTCGGGTTCTTCCATAGATTAGCGTGCTTTATCTCAAGACGTAGGCAAATCAATCGGGCGCCCATTTCGTCGGAGTAAGTTCGTGCGCTGTCAGCGACAGCCTTTGCACATCGCGCACAATTCAATTTGTGTTCACAATGGCGCCCTCCTCCATGTGATTTGACCCCCATAATCCGGGCGGCTGTGAGCAGAATCCGAGGTCAATCACCGATCAACTTTTTGCAGTTGTCAGAGCACTGCGAAACTCTCCGGGGCTGTCTCCAGCCTAGGACCAAATCCTTGAGGCCCTACGACCTCCGAAGCACTTTTGTATGCGCCGCACATTTTCCCGACAAAACGACTTGAGTGACATTACTGTGCCAGAAGCTCCCTAACTCGTGGCGCAAGAGCTGCGGCGATCAATTCATGCCCCTCCTTGCTAGGATGCATCGTATCCCAAAAGAGGGTCCGCTTATCTCGTCGATCGAACACCTCGTCCAGGTCGACGATGGGAACCTGCAGTCGCGCAGCGAGGCGTCGAAGCGAGTTGTTGTACGCAGTGTGCAGGCTAAGCAACCGCGGCACGCTATACGCTTCAGGGAAATAGGGAAAGAATACATGCTGAGCTTTAAGATCTTCCGAACTCATGTTACGCGTGAGTACCGTCGGCCTCGTCAGAAGCAACACGCGTACATTACGCTCCCGAAGCAACGCCACCATGGCAGATACATTCTCTTCGTACGTGAGCGGTACGAAGTGATCAAAGACATGGAATTCGGGCTCTTCCCTTGACAACCCCGGTGGCATCAGTATGGGACGGATGTCAGCGAACATGACCTTACTCAGCCCCTTATATAGGTAACTATGATTCAGCGCCGCGCCGAGCCACGTTACTCGACCACTCGAGGACATATTGTTCGGGCTCATTTTCATTAGATCGTTCCATCCAATATAGATCGTGACAAGATCCGGGCCATATTTCAGGATGTCGTCTCTGATCCGGCCCAATGCATACTCGGAATTGTAGCCTTCGATTCCCGCATTGATAACTTCGAATCTCCGGCCACCTACATTAAGCATCCGCTCAAGAAATGCCGAGTAGCTGACGTCCCAATCCCCGGCGAAGGTACAAGAATCGCCAACAGCAAAAACCCGATAGATCCCTGCGGGCTTCACATCGTCGAATTCGACACCGACGAATCCCTTGGAGTTAATACGAATTCTTGCCCCGCCAGGAATTGCGGTCTGAATATTCGGAACCAGTTCAAGACGCCCGGTTTCCGTGTTGTATCGTTCGTACGCAGTCCGAAAATACCCGGAGTAAAGGCGGAGTCCGCCTTCCCCAATCAACAGGAGGAAAAGCACGGGAAGAATCGAAAATACAACGGTCTTTGTCCAGGACAGTTCCCGACGCCTACCGCCGGGCTGAACCTGATTTATCGCCCCCTCTTGCAGGTTTGTATCAGACTGCGAGGGACGATCGGATCCTGTGTTCATTCATGATTCCCCGATTACATGCTTTCGAGCATTAGCTCATCCGATTTCACAATTATGCTGGCGACAAGCGGGTCCGTGTATACATTTCGAATCTTGATCCCAGGAGGCAAACCTCGAACTAGCGGCTTGGCTCGTCCTTGGTTAATGCAGGTCCAATCAAGCCGGCACGCATGAGACCCCTTGCAGCCTCCTCTGCCGCAATTTGATGGCCCAGTTTATTCCAGTGCCCATCACCGTAGACAAACAATGCGCAATTACACTTTGCCTTCGTATCTCTAAGCACGGGAAATAAATCAATAATCGAAACCCCGATGTGCTCTCCAATAGCCTTCATCATTTCTTGTGGTTTGAACAGGTCGATGTCGGTCTGTTTGAGGCCGCTGGACGTCAGGAAATCTTTAGCAGTTTCCGGATATACCTGCACGGAAAGGGGCAACAGCATGACCACCACAGGTGCATTGATCGTATCCGCTGCCTGGCTCATCTTTTGTAGCAGTTGCCTTGTCATTTCCCATCCCGCCCGAATGCGATCACTTGGCACCCGTCGAAGCAAACTCCCAACATGCGACTCAAGGTTTTGCGCTTCGGTCGACACCCAATTCGCCCTCTTCGCTCGAAGCACCACCTGATAGATGTGTGAGTGGGAGGCCATCCATTCTTTGACTTTTAGAATAGCGAAAGAACCCCATGGCATCAAAGTCACGGGCCGTTGTTCAATCCGCCCGTTTCTGAATTCATGATACTCCTCGCGGAGATTGTCACTCACGTCGTTGTGCAGCGTCATGGCGACAAGAATGAGATCGGGGCGATACTTGATGCCTCTGCGCATGAAATAGGTTAATTCATCATCGGTTCCCCACCCGCTTACACCCGCATTAATGACCTCTACCGGCCGGCGAGCCCCTTCTTTCAAACGCTGCTCTAGCACGCTTGCAAAGGCATCTTCGAACTTAACTTGATTCGCTTCCATAAACGAATCCCCAAGGACGAGGATCCGGAACACCCCTGGGGGTTTGGTCAATTCATGTTCATGATCGCGCATTCCTGCAGAATTTGTCACAATCTCGTGTCCAAACCTGTACGAAAACTGGGTCATATTGGAAAGATGAAGCGTCAAGCCATCACGCGTATAAGTCCAGTTACCGAGGTCCTGCGGCTGTACCGTTCTGATGATTCCTTCCCCGACCAACAGCGCAAAGAGAACTGAACCCAACAACAGGAGGCCGTTCGTAAGATATCCGCTCCGCCTCGCCTTACCTAATGCTTGGCTACTAGATTCGTCACCGTGCAACACGATTTCTCCCCTGGATTTCCTGAGTGTGCTTGCTCTGGGTGGCTTCTGGAGGACTCATGGCATGGTTGCGGCTGCCGCCACCCCCGCGTGCTTCAAAAGCCCCTTATCGACAATCACCGAGTGGGACCAGGCCTTCCCCGCCAATAGAAAGTCACATCAGCGCTCGGCTTCCGCTACGGGCGGCGGCGTGCGGGCAGGCCGGTCGACGAGCGGACCACGCAGCCAACGACGTGCGGGATCCTCGACGAGCGTGTACAGCAGGTGCGATGCCAGAATCACGAGCGCCACGTAAATCACCACAATGGCAAACTCGACTACAGCGTCGCCACCTGCGATGCGCCCAATAATCCGTGCATACACGGCCAGCACGAGCGAGTGCACGATGTACGCCGAGTAGGAGATACGGCCAAAATAAATGGCCAGTCGCGTCCGCAGCAGTCGCGCAAATGGTCCATCAGCCTGGCTCAAGCCCATCACCAGCAGGACGAAAAACACCAGAGTCAGGGCGTTGTAGACGGGCGAGGCCGCGAAGATGCTCACGGCCAGCAAGCCCGCGAACGCGGTCTGTGCCATCCCTTCCGCCAATCGCCTGCCAATGGGTTGATGATAGAAGTGATACGTCAGGCAGCCTAGCGCGAATTCGCTCGTGACGCGGACCAATGTGCCCCACCCAGGCAGCATAAACTGCCTCCAATTCGAGTAACTCCCGCCGATCAGTGCCACCGTACCGAGAATCGCGATCATCACGAGCGCGGCCGTCCGTCGACGCTGCACCCGCCACACGAGGAAGGCGAGGGCCGGAAACAAGAGGTAAGCGAACCACTCTGAACTGACGGACCACGAAGGTACGTTCCACCCTTCAGAGCCTGGGAAGCCCCAGCCGTTGAGCATAAACGCGGATAGAACAAACGACCTCGCGGTAAAAGCGTCGTGGTTGACGCCCATTCCGAATGCCACCGCTAAGAGGAAGAGTGGTACGTGCAGGAGCAGCACCACCGCGTGCGCCGGGTAGACGCGTATAAACCGGAGCCCGATGAATCGTCGGGCGCGCTCGATGCTGAATGAACGGAACTCTTCTCCATGCACGTGCATCATGATGAACCCGCTCAGGACGAAGAATAGGTCCACGGCCAGCCATCCCTCGTGGCTCAGCTCGCTGAAGACGGGCATGCCGAGGAGGCCGTCCGGCCGGTACACGCGCAGATGATGAAACGCCACCCAAAAAGCGGCGAATCCGCGGATGCCGGTGAGGGCATCGATCTGATTGGGAGCCGACTGCGAGGAGGCCGTGTTCATGACGAAAGGATAGGAATGTCAGCTGTATCACGCGCCCCAAAAGGGCTCAAGTGCGCACCAAGCGCTGCCGGCCGCGCGTCGCGGAATCACGCGCCCTGAAGTCGACCCGCCTCGCGAAGCTCCTTGCCGCGTGGCGATGCGCGCAGTGCCACAGGGCGCTTGCGCGGGTTGCGGGGCGGTACACGCCTCCTTTTTGGAGCGCACTCCCGCCTTCTGCGCATGCGTGCCTTGTCCTGGTTTGCGCTCCCGTCCCATACGGACGAAACGCGCCAACCACGGCCGAGTAGGACTGGTACCAGGCGGACAAATGCCAGCGGCAGACAGCCGGGCGGTGGCGCATAGTCCCCGGCAGCGTCAGCAGCTCCTCCTCGAATCCGCCGAAAGGCTGTTTTTTATCGTAAGTTTCTCGGCTATTTCATTGAAGATGGTAATGCAACAGGACCGCTGACGGGTGTTGTGCCTGTGGCAGTATCGGCAAGGCGCCCGGATCTGCCTAAGGTTCGCAGCATGGGTGCCAGGACCTCGGCAAAACGTTTCGTGTAAATGGACTTGCCGGTCGCAGTGAGGTGGTAAGTATCCCGGTAGAGCGTGGGTTCCAGGTCGATAAGATCGCGCATGTCCAGATAGTCAGCGCCGAAATCCCTGATCAACCGTAGCGCGTCGGGGTGCACCGTATACTGTGTATCCCGCATCGGATAGGCGACAAACAACAAGCGGCTGCCGAGCTTGCGCGCGCGCTGAAGCACGCTTTGTAGCGAGCGGTGGCTTTTCACAACGGACGTGCGCGGCGCTCCCTTTTTCAAGGCATCACGATGGCCCTCATCGTGCAGCGCGGTGGCATATTCCTTGTAGTTGGGCACAAACAGGGAAAGTACGCGGTCTTTTATGCGGTCGCGTGCCGCGTAAGTCGCCCATACCGAAGCCAAGATCCATTCAACGCGTTGACCGGTCGTTACCAAATCAAATTGAAACAGCTCCGGCCAATCCTCCAGGTCCGTAAAGAACTGTGCAAGGCGTCCGACCTCGAACTCGCGCGCGTCATCCAGGCTGGGTCCAAAAAAGGTGATGATTACAAGGTCAGGTGCATTGCCACGTTTCCAGAAGTAATGGTTCATTATCACGCGCCAGGTATTAATCCCTGAACCGTCGGCCAGGAACAGCTCGACGCTGGGAACCAATACGCCGTGGGTCGACAAGGTGTCCTTCAGAACATCGATGTCGACGCCAGCCTCGGTGGCCGAATTGCCGATGAACCCCACGCGCAAACCCGCCTGCGATTGCAAAGCATCGGCACGCTCCCCGTAGGATACAAACCGCCCGAAATCCAGTGACATCGGGAAAAGCACTGCACGCGTGATGACCTCCAGCAGGATGAACAATGCCACCAGGATGAGCGCAAGCTTCGGGAGCGGATTCAAGCTAGAACTGGAAGTAGATAAATTCATGAGCTTCGCCAGCACGGAAGATCACCAGCATAAGTACGAGATAACTATACACCGGCGCGCGCAGCAGCCAATTGGACGTCAGCAGACGATCAAGCCGTCGCTCACCCTCCAGCCACCATTCTAGGACAAACATGAGTGTGCAGTAAAAGACGATGGTCGCAAACGATGAAACAGCAAATAGCGTTACCGCAGGATTCGTTGCTACCAGGGCAGCCATCTGCCACACCGATGCAAAGCTATCGGCGCGGAACAACAGCCAGCCGATGCAGGTGAGGTGAAACATCAGAAACACTCGCCACAGCCAATACGCCCGACCCGCCGCGCTCTCCGTGGCGATGTCGTCAGATATATTGAGCAGCCGATATGCGCAGAGTATCGCGCCATGATAAAAGCCCCACGCGAAAAACGTCCAATTCGCCCCGTGCCACAATCCCCCGAGCAGCATCGTGATCAACAGGTTCCGGTAGGTCATCAACGGTCCGAAGCGGTTGCCCCCCAACGACACGTAGAGATAGTCGCGCAGCCACGTGGAAAGACTGATATGCCAGCGCCGCCAGAAGTCACTCGGGCTGACCGCAAGATAGGGCGTGTTGAAATTGATGATCAGCTCAAACCCCAGCCACTTCGATATACCACGCGCGATGCTGGAATAACCCGAAAAATCACAGTAGATTTGAAATGCAAATGCATACACGCCAACCAGTACATCAAGACCAGTCAGCGTCGCGGCCTCACCATGCTGGAAGCCATTGAACAGGTGGTTGGCGATGACTGCCATGTTGTCGGCGATGACGATTTTCTTGAACAAGCCAATGACAACGAGATACAGGCCCTGTTCGAACGCGCCGGGGGCCAGACGGCGCGGGTTGACGACCTGTGGCAGGAAGGTGTGCGCACGCATGATCGGACCGGCAACAAGATGCGGGAAGAAACACACAAACAGGGCAAAATCGCGAAAATGCAGCGTCGGCTTTGTGTGGCCGCGATAAATGTCGATTGTGTAGCTCATTGCCTGGAACGTATAGAAACTGACGCCGGCCGGTAGAAGTATTCCGAGTGTTGTCCATGATGGTTCGCCGAAACCCATCGACGTGACCAGCGTGCGGAAGTTATCGATGAAGAAATCGAAGTATTTGAAAAAACCGAGTATCCCCAGGTTTGCGACCATGCTGATGACGAGGAAATATTTTCGTCGCGCGGCTTCCGGTAATTCGTACAACCACGGCAGCGCGCGGCCATAGGTCAGGCAGACTGCTGTAACGGCAAACGGGATGTAAAAATCACGCAAAGTGTGCGGCAGCGCTTCTAGGATGCGCCGCCGGTCAAGTTCGACAAACCCCTGAAATAGATCCGGATATCGAACGTTCGCGCAGAGTAAAATCGCACTACCAACAGTCAATACGCCGAGCCGCCGTATGCGGTCGGTTGTCAATCGAATGCCGGCCACCCCCAGGCCACCGATATAATCGATGATGGTGGAAATGAGTATGAGAAATAGAAACCGGTAGTCCCAGAAGCCGTAAAAAAAATAGCTGGCGACCAGCAGCAGATCGTTCTGGTGGCGGTGGGACAGTCGCCAGTAGCGCACAATCACTAGGGCGAACAGGATCCAGAATGTCCAGCTGGTGTAGTTCACTGGGTTGTTAGGCCCTAGACCCCGGGAAGGTCTGTCGAGCGTAATACCAAACGATAGGCAAAATCAACGATAGGCAAATCAATCCTGTCGCTATTCCGCTGTACCGAGCTAGTGCGCCGGGGACGGGTATGGAAAAGGTTCCGGACCCGGCATAACGGGCCTTAGGTTCACGCCGGCTTGCTCCTCTCTCCGGGAGAGGATCGCGATCCAGAAGATTCCCAGCCCTATATTTGGTCAGGAAATCTTCTTGCAAACTTCGTTTGACAAAACACTCTCATTAGCGGGAATCGACATATCATAGGCCGTCGCCGCGAAATAGTAGATCGTCCCGCTGCTTAGTCCCATCACCGTAACGGTGGTGTTAGTTCTGACCACATCGAAGGACTGAAGATACGTTCCAGGGGCAGTACCGTAATAAATTCGGTAACCACCGAGATTCGGGTCCATTACGGCGTCCCAGGTAAGAACGGCGGGACTTGGGCCGGTGAGGCACTCGGTGTCGACGCGGCCGCCACAAGCAACCAACAAGCTGACAATCGCCAAATAGCAGCAGGCCCTTGAACAGCGCCGGGCCGGGCTGCTCCAATCCGCTTTGCGCGTAGTTTGTGCGCGTGCCATTTTTGTTTACTCCGTGCGCCGATGTGCCGGCGGTTCGACTCCCCTGCCAAGTCCCGCCGGCGCTCGATTCGTGTTTGCGGCTCGCGAGCTGAAAGTGAAACACTTTCCTTAACACTCATAGCACAATATCGCGACGCCAGTCCCTGCGCAACAAACCACGCTTTCGCGAACGACGGCCGGGTAGTGTCCAACTTTATCGTGCAAGCCGTCAAGGCCGGTAGGCCGAAACTCAACATCTGGATTCTGTAGTGCCAAGGCGACCCACGTCGATCTCGATTTGAAAAATCTATAGCAACGTCGTCTGGGCGCGGTTTAAGTAGTCATTCCAGGCGACCACTTGCAGGGATTCCGGCCTGCGCCAGCGCAAGGCTTCAATAATTGCCCGCGCCAACTGCAGATCGGTAATCAGGGGAATTCCAGCATCCACTGCCCGGCGGCGGATGAGGTAACCATCAGGACGCCCATACTCATCGTATTCTCGAGGGACATGGATTACGAGATCCACCCTGCCGTCATCGATTACCTCAAGTCCGCTTAGTCCATCCCCCGATTTCTTGCCTACCGGCGTGCAAGGAATATCTATTTCCGCGAGCATCTCGGCTGTGCCGGCAGTCGCATAGATAGGCAGCTTCAATTCATGCGATATTACACGGGCTTCGTCGGCGAACCAATACTTGTCAGCAATAGGACCGAGTGACAACAGGACTCCTTTTCTTGGGACGCGGAAGCCTGTAGCGAGTAGACCGTGAAGGAGAGCCTCATTTAGGTCCGCGCCGAGACAACCGACCTCGCCCGTGCTCATCATTTCGACCCCAAGCATCGGGTCTGCACCCACCAGCCGCGAGAATGAAAACATCGGGACTTTTACGCCAACGAAGTCGAGATCCAGGCTGTTGTTTGTTTGTTCCTGAGTAACTCCCAGCATGCGGCGCATGGCTTCGCGCGCGAAGTTTTTACCGGTGACCTTTGACACAAATGGCAAACTGCGGGACGCGCGCAAGTTGCACTCGATTACTTTGACCGCATTGTGTTTGGCGAGGAACTGCACGTTGAAGGGTCCTGTGATACTGAGCGCGCGTGCCAGTTTTGCCGCAATACGCTTTATTCGGCGGATGGTCGCGATATAAAGCGTTTGTGGCGGCAGCACGAGCGTGGCATCGCCGCTGTGTATGCCGGCGTCCTCTATATGCTCGCTGATTGCCCACAAAACGATCTCGCCCTCGTGGGCGACTGCATCGATTTCGACCTCGCGCGCGTGGCTCTCAAACTTGGACATTACAACCGGATGGTCGGGTGAAACACTGCTCGCTCGGGCGAGAATACGGCGCAGCTCGTCGGGTTCGTGTGCCACGCTCATCGCGGCGCCGCTCAGCACGTAGCTCGGCCGAACCAGAACCGGGAAGCCGCCGAGCCGGTCAACCATTTGTTCCGCTTCGCCGGCATCGGTTATGTGGCACCAGCGAGGCTGATCTATGCCTAGCTGATCGAGGAGCACACTAAATTTCCGTCTGTCCTCAGCCTTATCAATGTTTTCCG
>Ga0137398_10000201_pt1 | contig 19063 bp, 18 predicted proteins | sample czorhiz216metaG_FD_106659 | JGI IMG/M metagenome (GOLD analysis project Ga0137398, IMG submission 106659) | Vadose zone soil microbial communities from Angelo Coast Range Reserve, California, USA - czorhiz2.16 metaG | ecosystem: Environmental > Terrestrial > Soil > Vadose zone | place: USA...
CGCGGGCGAAGCGCTGGGCGGGATGCCGATCCTCTGCCTCGAGCCGTCCGATCATGGCGCGTCGGGCTGCCCCGACCCGTCGCCGCCCGGCGTGACCCGCATGGTGCTGCCGGGCGGCCATCATTTCAACGGGAACTTCGACGCGCTGGCGGTCCGGATCCTGTCCTTCCTTCGAAAGACCGCCGAACGGATGAAAGCCGCCGAGCCGCACGGATGAACCTGCCGGCCGGGGCGCGGCGGCCGTCGCGGGCCGCCCTGCCGTTCGCGGTCCTGATGCTGCTCTGCGCGGCCCTCTTCCTTTATCGCCTTGGCCGGCCGGCTCTCGGCGACCCGGATGAAGGACGAAACGCCGAGGTGGCGCGCGAGATGCTGACCACCGGCGACTGGCTCACGCCGCACATCAACGGCGCCCGGTATCTCGACAAGCCGCCCGCCTTCTTCTGGGCCGTCGCCGCGACGTTCCGGCTCGTCGGCGTCGGCGAGCTCGGGGCCCGCCTGCCCTCCGCGCTGTTCGCCTTTCTGACCGTCGCGCTCGTCTATTTTTTCGCCCGGCGCCACCGCGGGACGCGGGCCGGGTTCCTGGCCGGCGCGATCTTTGCGCTCTGTCCGCTCACGATCGTGTTCGCCCGGACCGTGATCTTCGACATGATGCTGACCTTCTTCATGACCCTGGGCGTCTTCGCCGCATTCCGCGCGATCGAGGGCGACGGCCGCGCTTCGGTTCCGGGTCTCATCTTCTTCGCCGCGGCGGGGCTCGGCACGATCACCAAGGGGCCGGTGGCGCTCGTGGCGCCGCTTCTTGTTGCGACCGCCTGGGCCTTCGCCACGAAACGCCCGGGAACGTTGCGCCGCCTCGGCTTCGGGCCGGGGCTCCTGCTCTATGCCGCCATCGTCCTGCCATGGGTGACTTTCATTGCGCTGCGCCACCGCGGCTTTCTGCAGTACGCGGTCATCGGCGAAAATCTCCAGCGTATGGCGACCGACCGGTTCGAGACCAGCCAGCCGTTCTACTGGTACCTCGGGATCGTCCTGCCGGGGTTCTTCCCCTGGATTCTTTACGCCGCGGCGGCGTCCGGCCGGCGGCTCCGGCACGCCCTGCGCGCCGGCGTCGACGGCGCCGGAGACTGGTCCGTTGCCGACCGTCTCGAGCCGTTCGCGGCGATCTGGTTCGGCACGCTGTTCATCTTCTTCTCTCTCGTGCATTCGAAGCGACCCTCCTACATGCTGCCTCTCGCGGTGCCGGTCGCGCTGCTCGCCGGCGGGCTCTGGGATCGCCTGGCGGGGGGAGCGGCCGCGGATCGGGATGCAGCGCGCGCGGGGGCGGGGCGGAAGGAGCTGACGATCGGAGCCTGGCTGGTCGCCGGCGTCTGCCTTCTGCTTGCGGCGGCGTTTCTTCTGGCCGGCCCGGGCGGTCTGGTGCGCGGCATCTCGCACGGAAAATACGACGCCCTGCTGTCGCGCGATCGGCTGTTCGGACTGACCGCCGCCGGCCTGGCGGCGGCGGCCGCCGCGATCGCCGCGACGCGCCGCGGACGTCGGCCGGTCGCCGCCTTCCTGGCCGCGGCCGCGGTGGTGGGCGTCATGGTGCCGCTGGCGCGCGCGGCGATCGGCCATGTCGACGCGACCCGCGCCTCGCGCACCATCAGCCGGTTCCTCGCCGGGCGCCTCGCGCCGGGCGACGCGGTCATCTGCTTCGACGAGTACCGGCCGGGGCTCAATTTCTATCTGGAGCGTCCGGTGCTTCTGGTCACGGAGCCGGGAAGGATCTTCACCAGCAACTACATCAAGATGCACCTCGAGGAGTTCCAGGCCGATCCCGGGTTCAGGTTGATCCCGGTGGAGCGGATGCGAGCGCTGCTGCGGCCGGGGCAGGGGGCCTACATCGTCGCGCCGCGCCGGGCGTACGACGAGCTGCGCTCCGCCGCCGTCGTGCCGCTGCGGATCGTTTACGAGGACGCCTACGGCGCCGTCTTCGTCGCCGATGCGGCGCGCCCCGCCATCCCCGGCTGACCGGCCGCGTCCGCCGGCGTCCGGCGATCTCCGCGATCGCCGCGCGCGACGGTGCGGTCGCCACGCGCGACCGCGTGCTATCCTGATCGACACCGATGTGCGGCATCGTGGGAATCGCCGATTTCCGGGGCGGGCCGCGCCCCGACGCGGGAGTCGTTGCGTCGATGGCCGAGACGCTGCGGCACCGCGGCCCGGACGGCTCGTGCGTCGACGAGCTGGGCGAAGACGGCGCGGCGCGGCTGACGTTCGGCTTTCGCCGACTCAGCATCGTCGACCTGGGGGCCGGGGCGCGCTCGTACGGCGACGAGCAAGGGCGGCTGCGCGCGATCTGCAACGGCGAGATCTACAACGACCCCGAGCTGCGGCGCGAGCTGACGTCGCGCGGCCACCGGTTCGAGACCCGCTGCGACACCGAGGTGATCCCGCACCTGTACGAAGAGCATGGCCTTGCCTTCGTCCACCGCCTGAACGGCATGTTCGCCTTCGCCATCTTCGATCTGGCGGAGCGCCGCCTGGTCCTGGGGCGCGATCGGGCCGGCGAGAAGCCGCTCTACTATCTCGAGCAGGATGGCGAGCTGATGTTCGCCTCGGAGATCAAGGCGCTTCTCGCCCACCCGCGCGTCGGCCGCGACCCCGACCCGCGCGCCCTGGCCCGCTATCTTCTTTATGGATACTTCCCGGCTCCGCACACTCCGTTCCGGGCGATCCGCAAGCTGCCGGCGGGCCATCTGCTGATCGCCGAGAAGGGCCGGGTCAGGACCGAGCCTTACTGGGATCTGCGTCGATACCTCAAGCCGGCCGCCGCCGGACCGGGCAAGACCGAACCTGGCGAGGCCGCGCCGGACGAGGCCGTCGCGGCGCGCGAAGTCGGCAGGCTGCTCGAGGAGGCGGTGCGGCTGCGGCTGCGCGCCGACGTGCCGGTCGGGGTGCTGTTCAGCGGCGGCATCGACTCGTCGGCGATCGCCGCCCTGGCGGTCGAGGCGGCGGGACGGCCGGTGCCGACCTTCACCCTCGGCTTCCGCGACGGCGATTTCGACGAAACGGCCTACGCGCGCCGCGCGGCGGCCCGGTTCGGGACCGAGCATCACGAGCTCGTCGTCGGCGAGCCGGAGATGCTTCAGGCGCTTCACGAGATCGCCCGGGTGCTGGACGAGCCGCTGGCCGATGCCTCGCTCGTGCCGACCTACCTCGTCAGCCGTTTCGCGCGCGGCCGGGTGAAGGTGGTCCTGGGGGGCGAGGGAGGGGACGAGCTGTTCGCCGGCTACCCGACCTATCTCGGCGACCGGGTGGCCGGGGTCTACGCGCGCCTGCCGCGGCCGTTGCGCGCCATGGTGCGCCGCGTCGTCGAAGCGATCCCGCCGAAGTTCAGCAACATCGGCGGCGAGTTCCTCTCGAAGAAATTCGTCGAGGCCGCCGGGCTGCCGTCGATCGAGCGCCATCTCGACTGGTTCGCCTCGATCCCGACCGGGCGCCGGAAGGGTCTGCTTTCGCAGGAGCTCGTCGCCGAGCTCGCCCGCGCCCACCCCGGCGACGACCCGGCCGACGACGCGCGGCGCCTCGTCGCCGGCCTGGCCGTACGGGATCGGCTCGACGCGCTGCTGGTGATCGATTTCCTGATGTTCCTGCAGGACGATCTCCTGACCAAGGTCGATCGCGCTTCGATGGCCGCCTCGCTCGAAGTGCGGGCTCCGTTCCTGCACCATCCGCTGGTCGAGTACGTGACCGGACTGCCGGCAGGGATGAAGCTGCGCCGCTTCAGCTCGAAGCACATCTTGAAGAAGGCGCTCGACGGGCGTCTCTCCCGGGAGATCACCGGCCGTCGCAAGCGCGGCTTCACCATCCCGCTCTCCCGCTTCATGCACGGCGCCCTCGCGCCTCTCCTGCGCCGCGCGCTCGCGCCCGATCGCGTCGCCCGCGGCGGCCTGCTGCGGCCTTCCGCGGTCACCGCCCTGCTCGAGGAACATATGACCCGGAAACGCGACCATGGGCGGGTGCTCTGGAATCTTTTGATGCTGCAGATCTGGCAGTCGCGGTACTACGGGGCTAGCGACCCGCTGGTGTGAAGCGCCGCAATGTGTCCCCGCCGGGCACGGGTCCGGCTCGCTGGCGCGAGCCTCCCCTCGCCTCGCCTCGCTCCCACCCACCGCGCAAAGGCCGCGCGGTGGGACCCCTGGTCGCTCGGTCTCACACGACCCGGCGGGGACACATTGCGGCGCTTCACGCACTCCTCGCTACCCCACGAAGACCCGCGCCGCCATGCCCGCGCGGAGACTCAGTCACGGCTGGATCTAAGCAGGTAAACCTGCACGGGAACGGCAGCCTGAAGAGATCGTCGGCCCTTACGGTGGGCCGGGTGTGAAGCGGCGTGGGGTCTGCTCGCCGGGCCGTGTGAGACCGAGCGACCAGGGGCCCCGCCGCGCGCTTCACAGCGCGGTGGGTAGGAGCGAGGCGAGGCGAGGGGAGGGTCGCGCCAGCGACCCGGACCCGTGCCCGGCGAGCAGACCCCACGCCGCTTCACACCAGGGATCACCAAGGGGGAAGCGGTCCTTGAGTTGACCACCCCCCTGTGCTAAATTCCACTGCTACTTCAACGCCCCGGGAGTCAGTGATTTGCGCCGTTTCGCCGTCCTTCGAAAATTGCTCACCGCGGCTCTCGCCGTTCTGGCGCTGGGCGGCGGGTCGTCCCGCCCTGCCGGGGCGCAGGAATCCCAGCCGCTCCGCTTCACGGTCAAGACGATCGAGAACGAGGCGGGGGTGCGGGTGGTGCTCGAGTTCACCCGCAAGCCGGTTTACGAGATTCGCGGCGACTCCAGGAAGATCTACATCACGCTCAAGGAAGGCGGCGTGGAGCCACCCTTCAAGAAGAAGGACTACGGCGGCGAGGTCCTCGATCGGGCGAAGTTTGCCGAAGGGGTCCGCACCTCCGAGCTGGTCCTGTTCACCGGCGACGATTTCTCCAACTTCGCCACCTTCGAGATGGGGGAGCCGTTCCGCATCGTCCTCGATCTGCACCGGCGGCGGGCGCCGAACCTCTCGACCACCATTCCCGGGCCGGGTCCGATGGCGACGGCGCGTGGCGGGGGCGCAGGCGTCCCCGCTCCCGCGCCGGGCGGCGGTCCGGGCGCTTCATCGCCGGGAAGGGCGCCCGAGGGCCCCGCTCCCCCGGCCCCGGCGCCCGCTCCGATCGAAGCGACGCCCGAAGCGACACCGCGCCCCGGCTTCGTCGTCGTGATCGACGCGGGACATGGCGGAGAGGACACCGGCGCCCGGGGCCCCTCCGGCCTGGTCGAGAAAGATGTCACGCTGGACATGGCGCGACGTCTCAAGGCGCGGGTGCTGAACGGGCTCGACGCCGAGGTGATCCTGACGCGCGAGAACGATCGCGCCATCTCGCTCGACGAGCGGACCGCGATCGCCAATCACGACCACGCCGATCTGTTCGTCTGCATCCATGCCAACTCGTCGCGGCGTCATGACGCGCGCGGCGCCGAGACGTACTTCCTGTCGTACCAGGCGACCGACGACGACGCGCGCGCGGTGGCGGCGATCGAGAACAACGCCATGGGGCTCGACGAGGGGGTGCAGGGGAACAGCAGCCTCGAGATGGTTCTCTGGGACCTGGCGCAGAGCGCCTTCCTCAAGGAATCGAGCAGCCTCGCCGAGATCGTGCAGGAGAACCTGAACGACGCCCTCGGGATCGCCAACCGCGGCATCAAGCAGGCCCCCTTCCGGGTCTTGATGGGCGCGACGATGCCGGCGGTCCTGATCGAAGTCGCCTTCATCTCGAATCCCGAAGAGGAGAAGCGCCTGCGCGACGCGGCCTTCAAGGATCGCGTGGCGGGCGCCATCTTCGACAGCATCAAGCGTTTCCACGACAAGTACGTCAAGACGCGCTCGCGCTAGGAGCCCGCCCGACATGAGCAAGGAGCAGATCGGCCTCGGCGTCGTGGCGGGGGTCTGCGCGGCGCTGTTCATCGCCGCGATCCTGCTGTCGCCCGCCTCCCCTCCGCCGAACGGCGTCGCCGGTTCGGCGCCGGGCGCGGTGGAGGCGCCGGCGGCCTCCGGCGCCGAAGCTCCCGCCGGCGCCGTGCAGACACCGGGAGGCGAGGGGAATAAGGCCGGCGGCGAAACATCGGGCACCGCCGCGGCGCCCGCCGATCAGGCGGCCGCACCCGAGGCGAACGGAGCCGCCGCGGAGCAAGGGGCCGGCGCCCCGGGCTCCGGCACGCCGGCGGCGGGCGGGGCCGGACCGGCCGGCACTCCCGACGCGGGCTCGTTCCCCGAGCAGAACCGCCGCGACGTGACGCTCTTCTTCCAGCAGGAAGAGTCGGAGAACCTCGGCCCCGAGCATCGCAAGATCTTCATGACCACCTCGCCGGTCGACCAGGCGAAGCAGATCGTCGGCGAGCTGATCGGCGGCCCGCGCGACCCCGGCAAGCTGCCGACGATCCCGCCCGAGACGACGCTGCTCGGGCTCTATCTCGATCGCTCCGGCACCGCCTACGTCGATCTGAGCCAGGATCTGGTGACCCACCACCCGGGCGGCAGCAGCGAAGAGATGGCGACGATCTTCTCGATCGTCGACTCGCTGGCCTTCAATCTGAAGGAGATCAAGCGGGTCCGGATCCTGATCGGCGGCGAGGAGCGCGAGACGCTCAAGGACCATCTCGATCTGCGGCGCGACTACAAGCCCGACATGTCGATCGTCGACCTGGAACGAAAGCCGTGACCATGGCGCCGCGTGGCGGCCCCGGTCCGCGTGCGGCGTCCGGTCCCGCCGCCGCCCCGCCGCCCGATCGCGGCGGCCCGGTCGGCGTCTTCGACTCGGGGATCGGCGGATTGACCGTCTTCCAGGCGCTGCGCGAGCGCCTTCCGAAGATGGAGCGGCTGCTCTATCTCGGCGACACCGCGCGCGTCCCGTACGGCACCAAATCGGACGAGACGGTCACCCGCTACGCGCTCGAAGGGGCGCGGTTTCTGCTGCGGCGCGGCGTGAAGGCGCTGGTCGTGGCATGCAACACGATGTCGGCCGTCGCCCTGCCGGAGCTGCGGCGCCTGCTGCCGATCCCTGTCGTCGGCGTCATCGGCCCGGGGGCCGAGGCCGCCTGCCGCGTCAGCCGCAGCGGCGTCATCGGCATCATCGGCACCGCGACGACGATCCGCAGCGCCGCCTACGCGCGCGCCATCGCGACCCATCTGCCGCAGGCGCGCGTCATCTCCAAGGCCTGCCCCCTGTTCGTGCCGCTGGCCGAGGAAGGTTGGGTGGATAATGAGGTCGCCCGGGCGACGGCGCTCGAGTATCTCGGCGAGATGAGCTCGGCCGGCATCGACACGCTGGTGCTCGGCTGCACCCATTACCCGCTGCTCAAGAAGGTGATCGGCGAGGTGATGGGCGACGGCGTGCGGCTGGTCGATTCGGCCGAGGCGACCGCCGGCGTGGTGCGCGAGCGTCTGGAAGAGCGCGGTCTCGGCGCGGCCGAGGGCGCGGTCAAGGGCGCCGGTGCCGCCGGCGCGGAGGACGATCAATTCTTCGTGACCGACTCGTCGGAGCGCTTCCGCGAGGTCGGTTCGCGATTCCTGGGGCGGCGCCTCGAGCGCCTCGAGCTGGTCGATATCGGAGAGACCGTATGAAGCGTCTGGACGGCCGCGAAGAGCGCGACCTCCGCAGCGTGGAGATCACGACCGGGGTCAACATGTACGCCGAAGGCTCGGCCCTGATCAAGATCGGCAACACGCATGTGATCTGCACCGCCAGCCTGGAAGACCGCGTCCCCCCGTTCCTGCGCGACAGCAATCAGGGTTGGATCACCGCCGAGTACGGCATGCTGCCGCGGGCGACCGATCAAAGGACGCAGCGCGAGGCTACGAAAGGCAGGGCGACCGGCCGCACGCAGGAGATCCAGCGGCTGATCGGCCGATCGCTGCGCGCGGTCAGCGATCTGAAGGCGCTCGGCTCGCGCACGCTCTGGATCGACTGCGACGTCATCCAGGCCGACGGCGGCACCCGCACCGCCTCGATCACCGGCGCCTTCGTGGCGCTGGTGCTGGCGCTCGGCAAGATGCGCGCGAAGAACACGCTCGCCGGCCCGCCGCTGCGCGGCATGGTGGCGGCGACGTCGGTCGGCATCCTCGCCGGCGTTCCCTGCCTCGACCTGTCGTACGCCGAGGACTCGCAGGCCGACGTCGACATGAATGTCATCCGCACCGATCTCGGCCAGTTCGTCGAGGTGCAGGGGACCGGAGAGAAGGCCCCCTTCAGCCAGCAGGAGATGGAAGCGATGCTGGCGCTGGCCGTCCACGGCACGAACCTGCTGTTCGAGCGCCAGCGCGCCGTGCTGCGCGAGATCCTGCCGTCGCTCCTGCCGCGTCCGTGAAGCCGGTGCCGCTGCTTCTCGCCACCTTCAACCCGGGGAAGGCGCGCGAGCTGGCGGCGATGCTGACGGCGGCCGGCAGGACGTTCGTGACGCTCGCCGAAGCCGGCATCTCCCGGCCGTACGACGAGACCGGCGCCACCTACGACGACAACGCGCGCGGCAAGGCGGAAGAATATGCCCGCCTCGCGCGGCTCACCGCGATCGCCGACGACTCGGGGCTCGAGGTCGACGCTCTCGCCGGCGCCCCCGGCCCGCTGTCGGCGCGCTACGGCGGCCTCGATCTCGACGACGCCGGTCGCTGCGCCCGCCTGCTGGATGAGCTTGGGAGCGTGCCCGAAGAGAAACGGACCGCGCGTTACGTGGCGGTGGTGGCGATCGCCCGCCCCGACGGCGAGGCGCGGCTGTTCCGCGGCGAGTGCGAGGGGAGGATCGCCGCGGCCCCGCAAGGCTCCGGCGGGTTCGGCTACGACCCGGTCTTCTTCTATCCGCCCGACGGCGTCACGTTCGGCCGGATGAGCGCGTCGCGCAAGCAGGAGGTCTCGCACCGCGGGGCCGCCTTCGCCCGGCTGGCGGAGTTTCTCGCGACGGAAGAGGGGCGCCGGTTCATCGCGAAGGCGCCCGGCGAGCGGAATTAGCGCATCGGGAACGCGGGCTTAGCGGATCAGGAACTCGGAGGTCCCGCTGACCTGCCCCGCGTCGATCGTATCGACCACCGTGACCACCAGCTGGTAGGCGCCGGGCGGCCACTTTTCGAGCGGCACCGCGTAACCCTGCACCTGCGCCGCGCTCCCCGGCACCTTGTAGGTGCCCATCTCCGAGTAGGTGCCGTCGGCCGCGCGCGACTTGAAGGTGTAGAGGATGTCGAGCTTCGGCCGCTTCGTCTCGGGGTCGACCGTCGGGCCGTAGATCTGGAAGTAGACGTTCAGCTCGCCCGACTTGCTGAAGATATTATCGGGCCGCGGCACCAGCTTGAACTTTCCCATGGCGAACGGCTTGCCGCCGGAGTTGCGGTACTCGGTCGGCTCCATCATTCCGGCCAGGGTGATCGACGACAGTGACAGACCGCCGGCGCTCTTGTCGGGGATCTCCACGTCCTGCCGGTACGACGACACCCGCTTGCTGACGCGATCCTGCACGCCGAGGATCAGCTGGTACTTCCCGGGCTTGAACGCGCCGGTCGCCTGGTAGACGAGCAGATCGCCGGTGCCGACCGCCTCGTTCTCGGGACTCTCGACGAAGCTGCTTTCGTCCGCCAGAGCGTAGATGAGCTCGGGCGTGACCTTATCGATCAGCTTGCCGAAGATCGACACGTCCGGGATCTCCTTCCCGTCCTGGGATCGATACTGCACCGAGCTGCTCTTCACGCCGACCGTGATCGACGTGTAGGTCAACCCCTGGGGCCCGCGGTAGAAATCGGCGCGCGCCTGCAACGGGATGCTGCCGAAGCTCTCGCGCGAGGTCACGAAGGCGCGGAACATCTCTTCTTCCTTGGGCGGCAGCTGCTGCACCCGGCCGAAGATCAGCATCGTCTCGAGCTCGCCCTGGCTGAGCGGCGCGCCCGCCGCGAGCAGCGCCGGGTCCTGACCTGGGATCAGCCTGCGATCGTCGGCGGTGCGCGGGGTGCGCGAGAACTTCAGTCCGCGCGCGACGTCCGAATCAAGGGTCGGGGTGGCGCTGAGGCGGAACTCGCCGCTCGTATCCTTGGCGAAGCCGATGACGGTATTGGACGGCAGGTCGGGGAAGGGCGGCTTGCGATAGACCCAGGTGACGATGCCGCGATGCGTCTTGGCCATCGTGTCTTTGTTGATCTCGTCCGGCGGCCCGATCAGGATGTAGACCTTCCCCATGTCGGTCTTCCAGCCGACCGTCGAGGTCTCGCTGAACATCCGGGTCGCCTCGTAGACCCGCTGCTCGTACCGGTTGCGGAACTCGTTCTCGGGGGTCGACGGCTCGGTATCGCGCCTCTGCCAGAACCAGTCGATGAAGTTGCGCCGGTCGAGCTCGGTCTCGAGCGCCTTGTAGGCCTTCACTTCCTGCTTCGTAATGATGTAACGCACCGGCCCCGAGTACCATTCCTTGGTCGGCCGGTCGAAATTGACCCCCTCCGAGGCGCCATGCGCCTCGCGCGGCAGGAAGAAGACCACCAGCAGAGCCAGGAAGATCAGGAAGGTGAGCAGCACTCCGAGCATCAGCGCCCAGCGCGACACCTCGAGCGGATCGCGCCCCCGCCCCCCGGTCGCGCGCGGACCGCGCCCCGCCCGCAACCTCAGCAGGCGCGCCAGCGCCGCGTTGGCGTCGGACCGGCCAGTATCAGGTCGGACGGCCGCCGCATCGGCGTCGGGCCTGTCGGCCGGCGCGTCGGAAGGCCTTGCTTCGCGTTCGTCGTTGGAGGGCATCTCGTCCGATGACATCGGGCCACGAACCGCGCTATTATACCAGCCAACCCCGCAACCGGCAGGGAGTACGGGAGGATCTGGTGCAGGATCCGCACAGCAGGCTGAAGGCGCTGATCCAGGAGAAGTGCGTCCTGCGCGGCGATTTCGTCCTGGCCTCCGGGGCGCGGTCGAAGGTCTATTTCGACTGCAAGCGCGCCACCCTCGACCCGGAAGGGATCCACCTGATCGGCGGCATCCTGCTCGAACGGATCGACGAGCTGGCCCGCAAGGACGGCCGCCCCTTCGATGCCATCGGCGGCCCGACCATCGGCGCCGACCCTATCGTCGGTTACGTGGCGGGGCTCTCCTGGCAGCGCGGGGAGGCCGGCCGCGTCGATCCGGCCCATGCCCCGCACCCCCGACCGCTGCGCGCGTTTCTGGTGCGGAAGGAGATGAAGGCGCACGGCACCCAGCGGACCATCGAGAACATCATTGCCAGCGGCAGCCGAGTCGCGATTTTCGAGGATGTCGTCACCACCGGCGCCTCGACCCTCGAAGCGATCCGCAAGGCGCAGGAGGGGGGTCTGGAGATCGCCGCCGTCTTCGCCGTCGTCGACCGCGAGCAGGGGGGCGCCGAGGCGCTGGGCCACTTCCGGTACTATCCTCTATTTAAGAAGAGCGATTTCGGGCTGTGAGGCCGGGGTGCGACGGCCGGCCCGCCCGGACGATCGCGCCGCGCTTGACCCCACTGCCCGGCAATCCTTAGAATAGGGCCTTCATAAAGCTTTCGCGGTCCCACTACCATTCCTCAGTAGCTCAATGGTAGAGCATCCGGCTGTTAACCGGAGGGTTGTAGGTTCGAATCCTACCTGAGGAGCCAGAACTCATCCTTCTCGAAATGGCGGGCCGGCGGTTAACAGCGGCCCGCCTCCTCGAACTCTCCGGAAGTCCCTAAGCGTGCGTGGGTTGGCGCGATTGGGCCACTTCCCAGGTGCATCTCCAGAGAGTCGTAGCCTCGCTGCCCACGACTGGCCCCGACCCCTTCCGGCTCTCTGACTCTCTCCGACCCTGCGGAGAGCCAGCCAACCTCCTTCTTCCTGACGTGACACCTAGGGAGAAGGGAGCCGCTTGCCCGTGATTGGGCACGGGGAGTAGAGTGACTCCAGCGAGACCTCCAGATATCCGAAATGAGCATTCATGTGCCCTTCTTCGACATGACCTGGGAGGCTGTCGGCGGTTTCGCGTCGGCCTTCAACGGCGATGAGTCCCTGGGTAGGCACCACGGCCTATTTAGGTAGGACAATCGCAGGGAGAACCCAAATGATGGGAGTGCTGTACGTGAGGGATACACGAAACCTGGCTCGGAGAATTCGGTTGAACCACCTGATGGGGAATATCGATGGATCCGCGTTCCGTCGGCACATCGCGAGAGCCATGGGCTTCAAGGTACTCAAGAGGCGACGACACGACGGGACCGTTCGAAGGCGCTTGGCGGAACCCGATGGCGAAGGGAGGATATCGCATTACGTGGCTTCAGGTCTCTGGCGCGTCCATCCTTGTGATACGTATGAACAGGCGAGCGAACTCCAATGGTTTGCGATCGATCGGCTACGCCCCTCACTAAACAGAAAGACGGGTGAATGGCCTCGAGGCATCGAGAACTCTCTTCACGACATGCTTTCCAGCCTCCAATCTTCACGAGCTCTAACGGGAGAGACACTAGACCAATTACCGTCGTCGCCAGGGGTTTATGTCTTTTACCATCACTTCCCGGGGAAAGAGAACTCACTGCGGTTGGGCAAGGAGCGGCCCCGGACGACTTCAGCAGTGGTCTAACCGCACCCAGCGGCCCGTGCGTTGGGGGTGTGGTGTCGCCCGCGATAGGCGTGCGCCCGCCGCGCCTGAACCGGAGCGTTAGCCGCCATGAGCGAGATCATTGCGTAAGTGGTGCGAGAGGAATGGACAACGATGGGCGAAGAACCTGACCTCGGGAAGTTGCCCTCACTGATACCAGAGATTTACTACGATCTGATCGCGAGAGTTCCTGCGGGCGCGGTCCTTTTCCTGGCAATCGTCCTAATCGGTGGACAGTACTCGCCCGACCAGTTGAAGAGCGAGAACTTCGGCTCAGCAACCGTCATATTAGTGTTGCTCCTCCTCTTCAGCTACGCTCTGGGCATTCTTATCACTCCACTTGCCAGTGCATTTCACCGGCGGTACCGAGAAGCCGTATGGCGGCAGGCATTGTGCGAGCACAACTACTGTTCGTTGGTCCAGCTGCTCGAGGCGCGCTTCCATCTTGGGCTGCCCAAGGACCAGTCGGGGCAAGTTCAACTCAACAGCTTCCAACGCAAGCACTACGACCGCCTTGATCGTCTAATGCACGACTACTTGAAGGGGGCTGATCCGCAAGCTAAAGTCATCTTGCCGAAAATGAGAGCCGAGGCCAGTCTGTGTGACCAACTGTTCGTCGCATTCTCATGCATAGCCTTGGTTGGGGCGTACTCCTTGCTTGTCCGCCATACCAGTTTGGGTGAACATTTCGGAGCCTCCCTTCTTGTGGTTGGTGGCCTGGCCCTCGCCGCTTTGGGAGCCCGGCATCGAAACAAACGGCTGATCCACCGGCAGTTCTCGTTCCTCACTCTCGTCGTTGGTCAAAATGGTGACATGGCGGCTAACAATCGCATGAACATGCCGGCAGGCGGCGGGCTCGAAGCGGACTGACGTCGGGGCTCGCGCACCGCAGCCTAGCCAGACGTTAGGCAGGCAGAGGATGAATAGATTCGCGGGTCGTCTTGGGCGCTACGTGCTGGCACTCGGTCTATTTGCGTGCGGCCTGTTCTTTGCCAATTCTGCCGCTGGGCACTTCTGGGCGGCGGGCGGCCCACCCAACGCGCATCGGGAGTTCGATCGTACGTGGGGCGAACTATTCTTCACCGTCTGTTGGCTTTTGTTCGCTCTGGCCGCAACCGTTGCGTGGCTTCCGCTCCACTGGAACGATTTACGGGTTAGGCGATGGGTTTCGCGTATCGCACTGGCCGCATATGCTCTTGTGCTCGTGGCTCATCGGAACGCTCCGTACCCGTGGCAACTCGTCCTAGTCGGCGTCGCCCTCACAGGCCTAGCAGCCCTCACAACGGTGACGGGACCGCGTGTGTACTCGACCTTGGGCGCGGTTGGCCTTTTGTTTGGCCTCGCGGCGACAGTGAAAGGTATCGTGGAGGTATCGCGGTGATCGAGGGCGTCACCATGATTCGGGGGCTGCCTAACAACCGGCTTAAGCTGGCAGCGCGCGGGAGGTCCACGCGTACTTGGAGGCTGCGTTCGGGCACCGCAGCTTAGCCGGGGCGTTGGGCAGACTGAGGACGGTTAATGCCAACTCTTAGTGACGCGAACGGTCGCTGGGGAAGGGGATGGAAAGCGTTCAGGCGCAGCCGAGGTATGATTTTTCTACCCTTCACGCTCTCGTTCCTGGCAGGGCGGCTCACCAACGTCAATCGCGGACCAGCGCACGACTGGTTGCCAATGGCCCAGAAGTTTGCGGTGTTTATAGGCGCTCTCTACTTGGTGTTCCCTTTCTGGTTTCAGAAGTTGGTGGCTCGCAATCCTGAGGTGTACCGTGCCCGTGGAAGAAACCCGGAAGAGGTAACATTGACGGTCGCCACCGCGTGCTCCATCATTCCGACGATGCTGGCGTTCTTTCTGTGGATCGCTGGTGGGCCTGCTCAGCATGTCTACTACGCCTCGGCGTTCTCTGTGGTCGGTTCCTTCTACTGGGCATGGAGGTATCGTCATCTCTACTCGGAACTTCAGATCTAAACGACTGTAGAAGTCGGCGTGCTGCCCAACAACCGCATGCAGGTGACGGCGGGCGGGAGGGGAGCGTTGTGCAGTCACGACGGGCATGAGCCCACCGCGCCTGATGCGGAACGTTAGGCTCATCATGGTTGATTGGAGAAGACAGTGACAGGCTACGGAGGTTCCGGTCGCGCCGCGCAGGTAGCGGTGGTTGCTCTCGGGCTCGTTTCAGGTGTTGTCGCTGGAGAGAACCGTTACCGGGTGCCCGACAAGGGATATCTGGCCGAGAGGATCGAGCAGCTCTACCGGGCCGAGGTAGGCGACGACTGGAAGACATTCTACTCAATGACCTCCCCGGAACTGCGGGGGCAGATGACACTTGAGCAGTTCATGAAGGAAGGCCGTGGCCGTAGGCCGTTCAAGGTCGCGTCTTACAGAATCCGCCGAATCCGCGGCGCCGAGAAGGACGAGGATGCACCGCAAGAGGTCGATGGGGCTGCCGAGGTCGTGATGGATGTCTTTGTTGAATATCCAGGCGGTCGTCGCGAGAAACAAGATGACCAAACCGACTACTGGGTTCATATCAAGGGCGAATGGTACTGGACATGGCGTGGATGGCCGGCGGACTGAGTCGCCTGATGAAGCCTAACAACCGGCTGAAGCTGGTGGCGCACGGGAGGCCCGGGGCGGAATCGCGGCTGCGTTCGCGCGCCGCAGCTTAGACAGACGTTAGGCGGATGAATATCATGAGTGAGAAGTCTCGATCGCGCGACATTCGGCGTCAGATTCGCCGGGTGCTCCTCGAGCGCTGGGATCCCATCGGCGTGGGGGAAGTACCGGAAGCCCAGGACGAGTACGATGGTTACATCGGTGGTGTACATCAACTCCTTGTGGCCGGCGGTTCAGTCGATGCAATCGTCGATCATCTATTCGGGATCGAGCGGGATCGTATGGAGCTGCCATGCAGGGACAAGAAATTACTTGCTTCAGTCGCCACTGCGCTGCTGGACATCGACGTGCGTCCATGAATGACATCGAACCGCCTAACAACCGGCTGAAGCAAACGGCGAGCGCGAGGCCCGTGCCGGAATCACGGCTGCGTTCACGCACAGCAGCTTAGCCGGAGCGTTGGGCCGTCAAGATGCTCTTGAGGTAGATTCACTTGCCTCCAACGGGAACGCGCCGTCGAATTGGACGCATCGCCTTAGGCATTGCGCTCTTAGGTGCGCTCAGGCTGCTATTGCCTCTCCGATTGGCGGATCCGGAGACAGACGAAGTGGTCGCCGCTTGCTTATTCTGGACAGGCTTGGCATCTGCCTCTTTGGCGAGTGCCTGTCTTCTTACGCGGACCTGGTTGCGGGTGATCTTCGCGGTGCCTTTCGGAGTACTTGCCGGGCTGTTGCCACTGCTCGTTCTCGTCAGCATGGTTGCTGGCGGACCGTTCGCCTCGTATGAGCTCCTGGATTCCGCCACATTCTCGCATTCCGTCGTCAGAGCATATCGAACGAACGGCGGCGCGACCGAGCCCTTTGGAATCTGCGTTGTGCAGGAAATGATGGTGTTGCCAGGTGTCGTTTTGGCGAGAGACCTCGAGGAGCGCGAACCTGCATCCGACGCAACCGTCCGGCCGACGGGACCAAGTTCTGTCGTGGTCACGATTCACGGTGAGGAGAAGCAATACTCGATACGTCCGTTTGTCTACTTCTAGGTACCATGGCCCATGATCGCTTCCATACACCGGGACGGCGGCCCAACAACCGGTTGCAGGCGGCGGCGCGCGGGCGGACCACGGCGGAATCGATGCTGCGTTCGCGAACCGCAGCTTAGCCATACGTTAGATGCCCTAAAGTCAATTGGAGCCAGACAACCATGAGCCGAAGGATTCGCCACATCGCAATTCTGACGGGATTTCTTCCCGTTATTCTTGGCGCCGGCGCCGGCAATTGGCGTCGAGTCGCGGACGAAAATGCTGGTTTCGCAGTTGTGCTAGCAAATGAGCGCGTCAGGTTCGGTTCAGACTTCCTCAAGTGGGTCACCGCCAAGGTCAATGAGAACTGCCGTGCGGTCGACTCCACAAATGGCGGCCTGGACGCGTCGCAGACCCGTCAGGTCGCGGCCTACAGAGATCGCTATTGCAAGCCATGGTTGGACGCTTGGGAGAAGGCATTAGCTCCATGTGACAGGAATCGTCCGCCAGCCTGGTGTGACGACGAAGATGCGATGCCAAAGCGGGTTAACCTCGAGCCATACTTTTCAGGGCTCGCCATTGCCCTGGCTGACGCCTCTGATAGCTTGGCACGGTATAACATCATGGCCGTAGCCGTTAGCGCAACCGCACCACACCTAATCTCGGAATTCCCTCGCGCCAGCGTTGACGAGTGGGTAGCCCGGCCAGCGTCTGAGTTTCTGAAGACGGGCAGCCCGACCGAAGCGCTCGAGATCGCACATGATCTAAGTGGAACATGGGTCGGCCTAGGGCCCGCCCTGGCTCGCGAGCTTTCTCTTTACGCTGAGCGTTCGAATGATTTGACTGACGATCAACGTACCGAGCTGCGACGCTTGATCACCAAGCCCAGGGGGAGCGTAGAAAAGACGGAGCGCTGATGTCGACAAGGCATCTAACAACCGGCTGAAGCTGCCGGCGCGCGGGAGGCTCGGGGCGGAATCGCGGTCGTGTTCGCGAGCCGTGGCTTAGCCAGAAGTTCGGCACATCATCTCAACAGGGGAGGAGATGGCGGAGATTCCTGAGTTGAAAGGCAAACCCGTTGGCATCGTCCTCGCGAACGATCCGTCGGAGCAGGTGGGCATGCTCATCCTAGAGAACGTGACCTTCGTAACCCAAGGTGGTCGTGATTTCATTACAGGCATCATTTCAGGCGTCCAGTCAGAGCTCTGGGTTGCCGGCCTGACTGCAGCTGTAGCATGGGACTCCGTAGGCTATTACGTTGTGTTCAGCTCTCACGACGAATACAAGGCTCGCATCATCGCGAGCAAGCGCCCTTGGTGGCGGCGTTTCTTCGTCAGGTAACATGTCAAAACCATCCGAACTGGGCGCGCTACCGAACTTTAGCGGCAAGATCGTTTGGTTGCGTGTGAGCCGACCTGCGTCGCCAGAATCCAGGGGAATATTATTGGAGTTTGCAGAGTTCACGCTCAGGGGAGACGAAGTCTTCATCACGGGACGGAGTCCGACCTCTCAGGGTCGTCAATGGGTCAGCCAACGACCGGTCACTGTCGCCTGGAGGTCGGTGGCGTCCTACACGATCTTTCCTTCGCGCGAGGAATACCTTCATCGCTTGCGGCTGCGCCGAGGGCACCAGCGTAAGAGTCGGGCATGAGAGCGCCTAACAACCGCATGAGCCTGCGGCGTGCGGCACGCTCGCGTACGGCAAAGACCGTCACTGCTGCACGTTCAGGCGGGGCACTTCTTGACTTTGCCACTCCACCCGTGCTGCCACTCCTCTGAGCACGCGCTCGCTGACGGGGTCTTGGCCGCTGATCACTGGTAGCAACTCCAGGATCGCCTCCTGAATCTCCGGTGCCAGCAGAAGCAAGTTCGCGATCTGAGTCATCCTGCCCCGTGTGACGCCCAGCAGACGCGCAGCATCGGCCCAGTCCCGGATCTCTCCGGACCGGATGTTCCCGTCGATGCGGTGGGCGAGTGCGAGCAGTCGTGCGACCCGGGGAACGCGACCCGCTTGGTCGCTCCGTTCCTTCTGAGGCGCCGTCTTCGGCCGCTGTTCGAATCTCACGACGTGGGTCGCGGTGGGAGCTGGAGGGAGAACAGGATGGACAGTCCGAGCGGCGGCCTTCACGACGCCCTCTCCGTTGTCGCCGCCGTCAGCGACGCGATGCCCTGCAAACGGAAGGCGAATGACAGCATCTCGGTGGCCCCGTCGTAGCCGATCTGCTCGATCAGCAGCCGGAGGATCCGCTCTTTCTCGGGCGTCAGCAGCACATCCCATATCGGCTCGAAGCGCTCCAGAGTCTGCCCGAGGTCGTCCTCGTTCACCTGCAGCGCTCCGAGGCCGGCCTCTTGCTGCTGAATCTCGGTGAGGCGGCGCTCGCTGGTCGAGAGGTGATCCTGAGCATTCGCCAGTCCACCCAGAAGAGCTTCGTTGGCGCTACCAGACGCCTTGGAGACCGCTGCTACGAGTCGCTTGACCTCGGCCTGCGAGCGGGCAGCATCCTTGGATAGCCTCTTCGCCTCTTTCGCGAGGGACTGTCGCTGCGTGGCCACCTGCGCGAGCGCCTGGGCGAATGTTGCGCGGCGGACCTCGGCGTCCCTGCCGATGACGCGGATCTGGTTGACCACGAACTCTTCGATCTGGATCGCCGGCACCGACTTCGTGGGGCAGGTCTCCCACCCGCGCTTGTGGGCTCGGTTGCAGACGTAATAGCGATACAGGCTCGTTCCCTTCCGGGTCCAGCCGTGCACCATCGCGGCATCGCAAGGGGAGCAGCGGAGGAGGCCGCGCAGGAGCGCACCGTGGGTGTTCCGGGCCG
>Ga0137398_10000203_pt1 | contig 18999 bp, 20 predicted proteins | sample czorhiz216metaG_FD_106659 | JGI IMG/M metagenome (GOLD analysis project Ga0137398, IMG submission 106659) | Vadose zone soil microbial communities from Angelo Coast Range Reserve, California, USA - czorhiz2.16 metaG | ecosystem: Environmental > Terrestrial > Soil > Vadose zone | place: USA...
AAATAAGCATAGTTGGGTAGCCACAAACATATTAGATAAGCGCTGAATGTATATAAAGCAAGAAACTAACCCCTAGATACTATCTTAAATTTATTTCTATTATTTATTTATTAAATAATATTTCTTTTTATTATATTAATCCATTTATAATCTAAGAAATGAAATAATATTTAATTTTATAAGAAAAAGAACATTTCTTAATAGGATGCAAATGTAAGTAACTGTGAATTATTTAGTTTAGCATTACTAATTAATAAAACGACTCAATGTTTTAAATTGTCCAATTTTATTTACCAGTTCCGTGTGAGGAATTAAAATACTTATAAATTCTAAATTTTCCAGGTGAAGATTTATAAGCATTTATATAAATAAACTAATGAGGATTCGAACCTCAAATATTATAAAATATTATCACCTGATTTTAGTTTTAATAACGGGGGTAATAAAATTTTTAAAATAATTTAAAAACAAAGTTTATAAAAACAATTACTTTTTAGAAAAAGGAAGCATAACTCCAGGATCAGATGAAGGTTTTAAAGGTAATTTAGAAGTTGAAGCTTTAGGAGTAGTAGGACTATCTTCTCACTTAGTTTTTTCAACATCAGTGTAGTCAATACTTTTTCCTTTATTTTGATCTCTAATTACTTCTAAATCATATAATTCTTCATTTGTAGATTTTTCTTTAAAATATTTATTATATTCTTCTTCATAATCTAGAAAATTAGGTGCTTCACTTATTGTACTTCCATCATCATCATCAGGTTTTGTATTTTTTAACAATTCGATTATAGAATCTCAATAAATATAAAATAAAGTTAAAGAAACAATAGATAATCCTATTCAATAATATTTATTTAAATTTAATCAATTTTCTTTTTCATCTCCACTAGTTTTATCATGAATGATTTTTTCATTTTTCAATTCTTCTCAACTGGAGGGTATTTCTAAGTTAGATTTATCTTCAATTACTTCTGATTTATTTTCAATAACTTTAGATTTATCTTCAATTACTTCAGACTTATTTTCATCACTAACAACATGGAATATTTTAACTAAAATTTTATAAATTTTGCTTTCATGAATAAAATTAACATATCCCATTCAATAATACTCAATTTGTGCAATAATTTCTGTTAATCCATGAATATCTGTCATTAAAATTCCAAATGTAGATAATAAAATATAATTAATAATTCTAAATATAATTCTCATTATTTTTATTTTTCTAAAATATTTTATTAAAATTGTAAATAAAGCTATTTTAGTTATTAAATTTTAAATTTGAAAAAAAAAGCTGATAATCTAAAATAATTAGATTTTAAAAATTCTTTAAAACTTATTTTATCTTCATCTTTTTTATCTTCATTTTTTATTTTTTTAAGATCTTTTAATGATTTTGAAGAAGACAATTCTTTGAATTTTCCTACTAATTCTGTTTTTGTTAAATTTTCTGGTTTAATAAAAACTAAACCATTATTTAATACAATTCTTATAAAAGGTTCAATTGTAATAATTAATACAATTAATATTAATAAATTTAATATATTCATTTTGTTTTTTAAATGATTGCAATAGTTGATTTCAATATGTTTATATATTCGTAATAAACATTTTTAATATACAGTATTCTCTCAGATAGTTTTAAAAGTTAAAACAATATTTAAAAGAATAATGTAAATTATTATAAATATTAAAAATAAATAAAAGATAGTTTTAAAATATAATTATTCATTAAAAGAATAATGAATATTATTATAATCATTAAAATATAAAAGAATAGTAAAAATCTGTTTGTAAAATTTTAACAAAGACAGGACCTCTCCTTTATGAAAAATAAAGAAATGTTCGAAGTTGTTTAACAGACGTCTTTTATTTGTTAGGACGTTAATTACCAAACAATTTATTGCAATCAAATTATTGCAATCCAATTAAATAAAAACAAAATGACAACTCAACATCTAAAATTAAAATATTCATGATTTTATTTTCATAAATTTTATAAGCTTCTGTTGAAACTAATTTATTGTTTTTATCATAAATTAACCTTCTTTTATTATCAGTAACTTTTAATGTATACATAGAATCTAATAACTCAATATGACCTTTACTTAATTTTCTCATTCATTTAGTTTGAGATTTTTCAATAATTACATTTTTGTAAAGTAACCTTTTAAAATCATTAATACTTAATGTACTAGTGTGTTTTAATCCTTTTACTTTACAAATTAGTTTGTTATCTGTTGTTTCTAAACAATATAATTTAGGAGCTAGAAATATTGCTTTATTACAAATGTTTTCTAATTTTAATTTTCCTAAAAATTTCTCATTGATTAAGTTTTCAGGAATATTTGAGTTTTCATCTACATAAGCACTATCAGTATCAGTATAATAAAGTATAATTCCTGGATTATTTTTAAATTGACTCATATGAATTCTAGAATAAGCAGTAATAGCTGCTGCTATTGCTATACTTACATTATGAATTTCATTATCTTGTTCACATGGAGACTGGTAGAAAATTAATAATCAATCTCCTAAATCTATTTTATCAACTATATTATCTAAATATTTATTTTCAAAATCTGGATATAAGTCTTTATCAATGATCGTTATATTTGCAAAATTATCATTCATTCCAAATCTACCATATAAACTATTTAACAAAATTTTAGCTATAAAGTTTAAAGGGTTAGATTTGTTATAATTCAATCTTAATGAATATAAAAAGTCTACAAATTATTTGAAGAGAATTTTTTGTTCAAAAGTATATCCTCAAAGAATTTCGAATTTGTAACCATATTTTTTAGCATTATCCATTTCTGGTGAAAAGATGATATCTTCTCAAGTTCCAATAGGTGATAATGTTCTAATTCCATTAGCTGTTTTAATATGAGTTTGCAAGATAGGATGTTTAATATCATCAGGAGCAACTATTTTACAGTAAAAGAAACCAAATGCATTTTCATCGATTTTTAAGATATTTCCTATAAAGAAGTTTATTACTCCTACAGGCATTAATCCAGATAACATTTGTGATGGATATAATGAATTTACATCATAACATTTGATTTTAACACCAGATTTACTTTGTGGAATATAAACTTCACAACTACCACCTGTATAACCATTTCTAATATCATTAGCTATTTTACCAGATAATTGTGGTATAGTTTTTCAGTCATAAAATTACTTCTAAAAATTCCAAAAGCTAATGAAGGAAGAGTAGGATATCGATGTATATTAACGGAAAACAAACTAAATATCAAATCATTAAATTTATAAATGATTTGATATAAACTAATACAGTCGATTTCACAATATTTAACTGCTTCATTTTTAAGATTTCAATTGCTATTGAAACTAGCTTTATATTCATTATAATCATTTTTAGAAATATCCATAAAATACTTGAAATCAGGTACTCTTCCAATATAATCTAAATTATTTTCATTTACAAATAAATGTGGGAATATTGATTTACTATCCTCAACATTAAAAGATTGAGATAATTTTTTTAGAGAAGCTGTTAATAATAAATAACTATCTCTAAAATAGATTTCATATTCCCCTTTTTTACCGAAATTAAATTTAATATTAATTATTCTTTCATTATGGATAATTGGATCAACTATTCCTAATTCAACTAAATATTTCAATAAAAATATTATATCAAATTTAGCCATATTATGCATGTAAATATTATAACCATTATATTTTCTAATCATAATTGATTTTAAAGCTGTAATTATTAATTCTTCTGAATTTTTAAAATCATTTAATATAAAACTATTTTTATTTTTTCCATCAAATATTGAAATACAATAAACTATTAAAATTGAGTCTTTAATAAAAGTTTCAATATCTAATGTTATAAATTTATTATTTAAATTTTTAATAGGTGATATTTTTTTAATAAATTTATTTTTCATTTCTTTATAAAATAAAATTTCTTTATCATCCTCATAATAAAATTTTTTATTATCTAAGATTCTAACAAATTTATTTACAGATATAATTTCATCAGTAAATTTAACTAAACTAGTTCCTTGTTTAAAAAATTCAATTTGATTATATCCTTCAAATTTTCTGATAGTAATAGCTAGTTCATTTTCATTTTGTAAAAAGTAAACAACACTATCTTTTAAAATAATTTTATTAATTAATTTTCCATAATCCATTGGATTCATTGAAATTGGCAGATTATTATTTTCATATTTTTGAAAGTTTAAATTAGGATTTAATGTTTCTTTTTGATCTAACTTTTCATTTTTGAAACCATAACTAAATACAAATTCTTCAATAAAATTTTCATTATAATATTCAGATTTAAAATCCATATTATTAATGATTCAATTCAAGTATCATACTTTATCATTTTTTGTTAATCTTTGAAGATTTCCAATAGTTGCATAATCAGTTGATTTATATTTAATTTTTAATAGAATGTACATATGATTTTCATTTGTAAATTTTTCATTAATTTTATTTCAAAATAAATTAAATTTAGTTTCAAAAAGTTTTCTTGTAAACAATAAATTAGTAATTGAAAATTTAATAGTTTCTCAACTATGAATTGGTTCTCTTTTTCTTAATTTAATAATATTTCCTAATGGAACCACAGCTAAATTCGTTGCATTCATGAAATGAGAGTATATATAATTATCAGAAAATTCTAATATTCAACTAAGTAATAACAGTGATAATATTAATAATATTAAGCGAACTATTGATCTTTCAATTAATTTATTATCTTTAAATGTATATTTATTATTGTTTATTCTTCTTACAAACACGTTTTCACTTGTTTTGAGATCTCTATATTCCAATACGAAATCACCTTCTCTAAATAGTTTGATATGATTTAATTCATCATATTCAGTAATTAAAGTGATATTAGTTTTATTTACTTGTATTATAAATAGGTTCTTTATTTGAATAATTAATTTACCATAATTTAATGGATTTATTGTAATAGGTAATTTGTAGTGATTGTAATTTTGATATTTTGTCATTATTTTGTTTTGTTTTGTTTAAAGACTGTCGTCTGTGGCGTTATGAGTGTGACACTTTTTGAGTTAATAAGCTTTGGGTAGACTAACCAATTTATATCGATTCCTGTGTCCTTCCTCTAGGAATATTTCCTTAATATCCGAATTAGTATAACTTTCAAGGGTTTAGAGATATAAGTAAGATATAAAGCGGGGGGGGTAATTTTATCGTGAAGCTATTAAAACTGTGTAAGAAATTATAATATAATGATTTTCATTATATTCACCATCAACCATGTTATATAAATTTTCTAATTCTTTTGATAATAATGTAGAAATTATAACAGGATCACTATACTTATTAACCATAAATTCATTAGAAAGAATAATTCTAGGATAATTAGAAAATAAATCATCTGATCCTTTTGAAACAAGTGTAAATGTTGAAGCATAATCTTGTTCTTCTAATAATTTTAATCAATCGATAATATCGAATAATGTTCAATATGAATTTAATACATGGTAATATGTATTTTTATAAAGTATGTGATAAGTAGGATCTTCTCCCAATCTACAACTTAATAGTTCTTGGTAATCTCGTGTAAATGTAATTTCAGTAGAAGAAATACCTTTAGTGAATACAATTCTTTCGTCTTTTTTAAAATATATAAGTGAAAGGTATTCAACTAAGAAGAAAAATATGATTGCAAAGAAAATGAATATTAATAATTCAAACATTTTGGTTTTAAAAAATTGATTGCAATAATTTGATTGCAATAAATTGATTAGTATTTAACGTCATATCAAATAAAAGACGATTGTTAAACATTTTTAATTATAAAAAGTTTTCTAATTAATATAGCAAGAATAAAAAATAAAATTAATCATAAAATATAATCTAGATTAATAGCATTTTCTAAACAAGAATTAATATTTAATCTATCAACAGATTGATAAATAGGAGGAGTTCCAGTTTGATATGAAGGAGGATTACCACTTCAATAAGAAGGAACTCTTCCATAATCTGAAATTCTTTCATAATAATATGAAATTCTTCCATGTGATTCTAATAAATCTGGATAATTAAAAGTTTGTTGAGGTCTTGTTGGTTCAATATAATCTACTAATTCAATATCTCCTGATCTTACTAAAGTATTCACAGGAGCTCTTGATAATTTTTTAATTAATTTGATTGTAACAAAAGTTCCTAAAGGAACAGAAATAAATCCTATAACGCATATTGCTATAATTTGATGTTGAGTTGTCATTTTGTTTTTATTTAATTGGATTGCAATAGAAGACATTTAATTTAAAACCTCTTCTACGAAAGCTAATATTTTTAATAATTATTAATTTTGATCAAAAAATGACATTTTTCAAAATCTTGAAAATATAAGACACGAAAACTCTGACTACAGAATAGGTTAATTTCATGTGTTTTTTAAAATAAGGAAATAAATTAAAAATTTACTTAAAATTTTCTAAAAATTTACTTAAAATTTTCTAAAAAAGGGGGTAATATTAATTTAAAATATTCTAATCAAGTTGAATTAGCTAATAAATTTAGTGTATTTAAATCGATTATTTATTAATTTCTTTTGAACTATCAATTTTATAAGATTTAGTAGAAATCAATTTATGATTTTTATTATAAATTAATTCTCTTTTATTATTTGTTATTTTTATAGAATATAATTGATTTAATAATTCTATTTTAGATTCTGATAAATTTCTAGATCATTTAGTTTGCATTTTTTCAATAAAAACATTTTTAAGCAATAAGTTTTGGAAATCTTTTAATTCTAATGAAACATCTCTATCTAATCCTTTAACTTTATGAATGAAATCTCCTGATTCAGTTAATAAACAATATAATTTAGGACCAAGAAAAATAGCTTTTTCACAAACATTTTCTAATTTTAATTTACCTAATATTTTATTATCAATTAAAAAATCTTCAATATCTGAATCAGTATAAATACTATCAGTATCTGTATAATAAAGATTAATTTTAGCATTATTTTTAAATTGAGTCATGTGAATTCTTGAATAAGCAGTGATAGCTGATGCAATTCCAACTGAAACATTATGTTCTCTTTGATCTTCATCTAAAATATCAGATGTTCTGTAAATTACTATTCAATAATTATCTAATTCAATTTTTTCAGTAATTTGATCTATAAATTTATTTTCAAAATCTGAATAATAATCTTTGTGAATTACATTTATATTATCAAAATTATCATCCATACCAAATCTACTATATAAACTATTCAATAAAAGTTTAGCTATGAAATTCATTGGATCTGTTTTAGGATATTGTAATCTTAAATTATACAAAAAATTAACATAATCTTTGAAAACATTTTCAGATTTAAAAGTATAACCTCATAAAACTTCAAACGTATATCCAACTTTCATTGCATTATACATTTCCTGATAAAATAGTATATCTTCTCAAGTTCCAATTGGAGCTATTGTTTTACTAATTCCATTAACTTTAACTCTCGTTTGTAAAATTGGATGCTTAATGTCATCAGGAGCAGTTATTTTACAATAAAAGAAACCAAATGCATTTTCATCAATTTTTAATATATTTCCATTAAAATAAGTTGGCATTCCTGTAGGCATTAATTGAGATTGCATTTGAGAAGGATATAATGAATTTACATCATAAGCATTAATTATAACTCCCTTAGGTGATTCAGGAATGTACATATCCACAGCACCACCGGTATAACCACTTCTAATATCATCAGCAATTTTACCTGATAATTGAGGAATAGTATTTTCAACCATGAAATTACTTCTATAAATAGCAAATGCTAAAGATGATAAAGTTGGATAAAAATGAATGTTTTTAGCAAATAGATCAAAGATCATACTATTAAATTTAGTTAATACTTGGTATAAACTTATTACATCTAATCCATTATATTTAATTGCTTCATCTTTAAGATTTCAATTATTATTAAATTTAGATTATAATCATTATATTGATCTTCTTTAACTTCCATAAAATTGTTGAATGTTGGAACATTTCCAATATAATCTAAATTATTTTCATTTACAAATAAATGAGGAAATATAGATTTTTTATCTTCTACTTTAAATGATTTTGATAAAGACTCTAATGAACCTAATAATAATAATAAACTATCTTTGAATTCAATTTTATAACCTCCATTTTCTCCATAGTTTACAGTTAAAGAAAGAATTTTTCCAGTGTGAATTATTGGTTTAATGGTTCCTAATTTTACTAAATATTTTAATAAAAATATTACATCGAATTTAGCTAAATTATGTGCATAAATTTTAAAACCATCATATTTTCTAATTAATATAGATTTTAAACAGGTTAACATCATTTGTTCTACAGATTCAAAATCTGAAAGATAAAATGAAGATAAATTTTTACCATCATAAAATGCAATTAAATAAGGAGTTAATAAACCATTATTAATAATTGTTTCAATATCGATTGTTATAAAGTTATTTGTTAATGTTTTAACATTTTTAGTTTTACTAATAAATTTTGTTTTTAAATCTACTGTATTTAAAACTTCTCGATTATCTTTGAAATAGAATTTTTTATTATCTAACATTCTCATAAACTTATTTTCAGAAATTAATTCATCTCTAAATTTTAAAATACTTTCACCTCCTAACACTAATTCAACTTCATTATATACTTCAAATTTATTAATTTTAACTAATAAATTTTCTCTAGTTTGTAAAATAAATTGAGTATAATCTTCAAATTCGTTTTTTAGAATTAATTTTCCATAATCTAAAGGATTATAACTAATTACTAATTTATTATTTTCATATTTTTGAAAATTTACATTTGAATTAATTGTTTCTTTTTAAGATAATTTTTATATCCTTTTTCTGAAGTTTTAATTTCTTCTTTAATTGATTCTGGTTCAGGTTTTAATCATTCAGAGATTTTATAATTTTTATTATCTTTTTCTGTTTCTCTGCTAATCGAGTTAATCAAGGATCAACTTTTATTGGCCTTTTCACTGGAGGGAATATCTTTATCAGAAAATAATTTATTTAAAGATTGATAAAAATGAGTTTCAGATAAATAACTAACAATTGAATAAGTTATTACTTTAATTTATTTGAAGAAATTACTAATAAATTCAAATCCAAAATTATCTAATAAAGATATACCGAAAATAGACATTATAATTGTATTTAACATTCTTCATATCCTTCTAAATTATTTAGATTTTTTAAATTTTTGAATAAAGAAACTAATTAAAGTTAATTTCAATAAAATATTTTTAAATGTCAAAATTAATTATCAAATTTGATAAAAATAAGATTTAATTTGAATAATAATTGAATATTCCTTACCATATTTTGATTGTAAATTCTCTAATTTAGATTGTAATTTGCTGATTAATTCAGCTTTTGTGAATTTATTTAAGTTCATTGTTTTATTTTATTTTATATTTACATCAAGACAAAGCTATTATTCTATTTTAGATTCAAACTAAAATTTCTTCTATAAATATAAAATTGTTTTATCATTAAACTAATAGAAATTTTATAGATAGTTTTAAAATAAAATAAATGTTTAAAAGAAATAATAAAATTTTTTATTTTAAAGAATAAAATACCTTTTTTATTATCTTCTAATGTAAAACTAGTATTTATCCATTGTTCATTCAAAAATTTTACTAATTAATTCAGGATTACTTTTGTTTGTAACTAAAAAGTGGTCTGATAATCTTAAATAAGGGTCTTTAAGTAACCCTGTACAAGTAATAAAGGTAAATACAGTATAGATATCATTTTGTTTTATACACACAAGAAAATGTTTAATAAGATTGATATCATTATCATATATTTTAATATAATGAAATTTTGCTGATTTATTTATTGAGATAGATTTATCGATATTATATAAAAAATCGATTTTGTTTGTTGTAAAGTTATTGTTAGTCATTACTTTTATTAATTTGTTTAGTATTAAAGGGGGTTAATAAATTAAAATCTAACTTAAGATAATTAATCAAATAAATCTAATGTACTTTCTCTTTTTTCATCACTATCTAATGATTGACTAACTGTTTTACTATCCGATGATTGAGCAGGTTTTTTACCTTGATTATATATCAAATATAAAAAAGTAATAATAGAAAATAAATTATTTTAAATCATTACCCCCTTTAAAGGATTTAGTGTTAATTGGTATTAACTATAGATCTTGCCGTGGTTTATATCGCAGTTCAATTCTGCTAAGTTCTTAAATTAACATTTAAGTATTACCCCCTTCATTTAAAAAGAAATAAATAAATAAAGGGGGTAATACTTAAACAAATTATTTATTAATAATTTCTTTTTTATCATTAATAACAAATGCTTCAGTTTTAATTAATTTATTATTTTCATTATAAATTAACTTTCTTTTGTTATCTGTAACTTGTAAAGTATATAATTGATCAATAACTTCTATTTGTCCTTTAGATAATTTTTTTATTCATTTACTTTGAAATTTTTCTAAAGTTGATTCTTTAAATAATAATTTTTCGAAATCAATTTTATTTAATTCTATATCATGACTTAAACCTTTAATTTTATAAATTATTTTACCATTAATAGTTTCTAAATAATAAACTTTAGGAGCTAAAAAAATAGCTTTATCTAAAACATTTTCTAATTTCATTTTACCTAGAATTTTAGAATTAACTTTATCGCTAAGTAAAGGTCTATCAATATAGATACTATCTGTATCAGAATAATATAATTTAAAATCAATATTATTTTTAAATTGACTCATATGAATTCTAGAATAAGCAGTAATACAACTGGCTATAGATATGTTAACATTATGAGTTTCTAGATTCGCATACAGCATAGTACTTGTTTTTGTATCATCAGAAATGTATTTAACTAAAATTTTATCTCCTAATTCAATAATATCTATTATATCTCCAGAAAATTTTTCTTTTTCTATAAAAACATTCATTTCTTTTAGATTATTAAATATAACTATTTCTGGAAATTGATCAATCATACCAAATCTACCATATAAACTATTTAATAACAATTTAGCTATATAATTTATAGGATTAGATTTTGGATAATCAGATCTTAATTTATATAAAGTATTTACATACTCTTTAAAAATTATTCCAGATTTGAATGTATACCCTCAAATAATTTCAAATTTATATCCAAATTTCATAGCATTATCGATTTCTTTAGAAAATAACATATCAAATCAAACTCCTAAAGGAGCTATTGTTCTCATTCCATTATTAGTTTTAATATGAGTTTGTAAAATTGGATGTTCTAAATTCTCTGGAGCTGTTATTTTACAATAAAACAAACCAAAATTGCTAATATAAAACAAGTAAAACAATTAAAAAGAAGAAAGGAATATAAAAGAGTTGTTAGACATGCATGCATGCATGAAAAACAAACCAAAATTGCTAATATAAAACAAGTAAAACAATTAAAAAGAAGAAAGGAATATACGAAAAGTAGGTATAGGGGTAAAAAATAAAATGTTTCTGTGAAGGATACATTCTGATTTTAGAAAATAATGTAGGATGATTAATAGGCATTAATTGTGATTCCATTTGAGAAGGATATAAAGAATTTACATCATAAACATAAAGTTCTTCTCCTTCTAGATTTTCAGGAATATACATATCAACTGCGCCCCCTGTATAAGATTGTCTAATATCTTTAGCAATTTGACCAGATAATTGAGCTATAGTATCTTTTTTTAAGAAATGAGTTCTATAAATAGCAAATGCTAAACTTGATAAAGTAGGATATTTATGAATATTAATTTCAAATAGTTTATAAATTAAACTATTAAATTTAATTAAAATTTGATATAATGAAATACAATCAATATTACAATATTTAACAGTTTCTATTTCAAGATTTCATAATTTACCAATAAATTGATTCATATAATCTTGATATTCAATTTTAGAAATTTCAGTAAAGTATTTGAATTCAGGTACATGACTGTTGTAATTTAAGTTATTTTCATGAGTATAACTATAAGGGAATATAGATTTAGTAATTTCCACATTAAAAGCCTCACCTAATGATCTTAATGAAGCATTTAATAATTGTCTAGAATCTCTAAATGTAACTTCATATTTATTATATTTAAAATTAATAGAAATAATTTTACCATGATGAATAATTGGTTTTACAATTCCTAAATTAACTAATATTTTTAATAAGAAGTATGCATCAAATCCAGCTAAATTATGAATATAAACTTTATAATTGTTATATTTTCTAACCATTAAATCTTTCATACAATTAATAATCATAGCATCAGGATTTTTATAATAAGTTAAATAATAAGAAAAACTTTGTTCTCCATCAAATCAACTAATACAATAAGGGATATGAATATTATCTTTGATAAATGTTTCAATATCCATAGTTATAAATTTATTTAATAAAGTATCCGATCGTACCAATGGTTGAATAAATTTAGAAGATTTTTCAGATTTAAATAATAATTGTTCATTATTTAAGAACATTCATTCTTTTTTACCTAATATTCTTGAAAATGTATTTTCACTAATTCATTTATCAATATATTCATAACTTAATTCTCCTGATTTATAAAATTTAACTTCATTTGAATTTTCTAATTGGGTAATTGTTGCTATATTTTTAGGATTAACTTGAATTACATAAGTATCTCCAAATTTATCAATTAATTTACCATATTTTAATGGATCCATTGTAATCGGTAATTTATGATGTTGATAATTATGGTATTGAACATCGGTATTTATCACTTTTTCTAAAGCTTTACCTTTTCTAATAGCATAAGTAAATACTAAAGACAATATACTTTGTTCTAAGTAATATCCACCTTTATCTACCATATTATCTACGATTTTATTTAATATATAATCTTTATCCTCTTTATTTAGTTTTTTAAGTTTCCAATTGAAACAAATTGATTGTCTGATCATTGAATTCTGAATAAGAAGATAATATGTTGATTATCATTTAATTCTTTTTCAACTACATTTATTCAGAATCTGTTTAAGTTAGTTTTTATTAATTCTTTTGAAAAGATAGATGGTGAAATTTTAATTGTATAATTAATTCAATTAGATAGTCTTGATTTTGTTTTAAACATTGTCTTATTAATTTAAGGTTGTTATCCGATTTAATACGAGTGTGAGATCCTTTGTTTTGTTTTTGAATATTATATCATTATTTCCGATCTCCCTCCACTGGAAATATTGCCATAATATCCGAATATCATAACTAGGGATATTAGGTTGATATAAACTTTTAGAAATTTTAATGAAAGATTAGTAAGGGGGGTAAATTTATTAAAAGAGGTTTAGATCAATTTAAAATAAATTAATTTGATTGTATTTAACGATAACTCCAGGACCATCTTGGTCAATCATCATATCCATTATATTTTCATCTAAATAATAATTATCACAAGCTATTCTAACTTGATTTTTAATAAAATTAGAAATTATTCTTGGATTACTATTTTTAGTGATTAATATAGGTTTAGATAATATTAAAACTGGAGAATCTTCTTCAAATAATAATAAAGATAAAATAAATTCAAATGTTATTACATAAGTTTTATCCACTTCTAATGTGTTTAGAAAATGTTTTACTTCTAAATAATCATTAAAATAAAATCTTGATATTATTGGGTTACTAAACACAAATAATTTATTTGGATGTAATTGATCTAAATAAGTTATATTATCTATAGTCATTTTCATATTAAATTTAATAAATCGTTTAATAAAATGATGATTATAATATAAAGAACTATATATGAAAGTATTTTAATTCATTTAGGGATAGTTGCAAAGGGATCGAAGGTTAAAAGATATTCGACAGATATAATATTCAAAATTAGAATTATAGCTTGAAATAAATAAAATATTCCTCCTATTTTATATATAGTTAATAAAATTAATAAAATTAATAATATTGGTTTTATTAGCATCATTTTGTTTTTAAAAATTTCATTTTGACTCCTCTATACTTTATTTAATTAAAATATAATAAAAATTTTGTTTATTAAAACTAATGAAGACTCGAACTTCATATATTATTTTAATATTATCACCTGATTTTAGTTTTATTAATTTAAAATATACACATAAAAGTAATATTTAAAATTTTACATAAAAGAGAATATTAACTATTCAGATATTTATTAATTTAATTCGAAAAATAAATATATCAAATTCAGATATAATATATTAATTATTATAAAATATTATAATAATATTTCAAAAATATTATTTAATTAGAATATTATATTTTTAGGTTAAACCTACATTAAATTTTATATTTTAATTAAATGTTTTATAAAATTTAATGTTTATAGCCTTAATCGTATAAAATTTTATATAAAAATAAAATTCTAGATCGAACATTAATAAAATGTATAAAATTAATAATATATAACTTTTATTAATAGGCTTAAATCAAAGTAAAAATGAAATTCATATTAATAAATATATTAAGTTTTACAACAATAATATCAAGTGTATTAGTTATAACATCTAAAAATCCTGTGATATCAGTAGTATATCTAATTTCTGTATTTGTAAATGCAGCAGGTTATTTAATATTATCTGGTATAGGTTTTCTTGGTTTATCATATATTATTGTATATGTAGGTGCTATAACTGTATTATTTTTATTTGTAATTATGATGATTAATATTTCATTAACAGATATTATAGATACAGGAAAACAATATACTAAAAATTTACCTTTAGTTTTTGTAGTAGGTTCATTATTCTTATTTGAAATGTTTAACATTTTACCATTTAGTTTTAATAATGTATATGGTTTAAATTTAATTTTTGATACTATTACTAATTTTAATTTATTTATTTGAAATAATGATAAATTAAATTTTGTTAATAATATTCATACTACTTATCAATCAAATATTGCAGATATTACATTTATTTCATTTAGTCAAATAGAAGCTATAGGACAATTAATTTACACTTATGCTGCTATATTATTAATTATATGTAGTATTATTTTATTATTATCTATGATAGCACCTATTTTTATATCATTAAATAAAAAATAAATTTATTTAATTCATTCTATTATTATTTATTTACCCCCTTTTTTTATATAATTTTTCATGATAATATTTAATTTTATGTATTTAAATAAATTAGAGTTAAGTTACAGATGGTTTCTGTAATAGATCTGCAAAATCTATAAATATTAGGGTTCAATTCCCTCTTAACTCTATAATCAATAAAATTTCATATAAAAATAAATTATTATAATTAAAAGAAATTTATTAATTTAATAAAATTTATATAATTAAAATATATATTATAAATTCTCTTAGTTCAATGGTAGAACTGCATTCTTCTAAAGTGTTAATTTTGGTTCGAATCCAAAAGAGAATAAGAATATATTAAACTATTTAAACAAAATTTAATTTCTAAAGTTAAATAGAATAGTTTAACATTTTTCATAATAACTATTTAGAGAATTAAATTACAAATAATGTTTGTGCAAATCTTTAGAACCTATTAATTAGGTTGTTAATATAAAATAAATTATTGTTACAGTATCTTTACTTTATATATTTTGTTTTTTTAGATATATTTATATTTAATTAGATAAAAATTATATCTAATTAAATTTAATTAAATTATTTATTTTACTTATAAATATTAAAATTATTAATTAAAAATAATTTTTATTTAATTTATAAAGTTATGTTGTTAATTTTAATTAACTATAAATCAATATTTATATCTATTTCAATTTTATGAAAATGTAATATAAGATTATATTAAAAAATGATATAATTAAATTATTTTTAATAAATTACAAAAAAGAATTTAAAGACTAAAGTATAAATTTTAAAATGGATAGTCAATTATAAAATAAAATATAGATATAAATAAAGATGATAAATATATTAATCTATGAATACAAATAATTTAATTATAACTCTGTTAAATATAATAATAAATTTATTAGATGTATTATTAGTGATATTACCTATATTATTATCTGTAGCCTTTATGACTATAATAGAAAGAAAACAATTAGCAGCTCATCAAAGAAGAGTAGGTCCTAATACTACAGGATATTATGGTTTATTACAACCCTTTAGTGATGCTCTTAAATTAATAGTTAAAGAAACTGTTATACCTTCTCAATCTAATAAAATATTATTTTATTTAGCGCCTGTGTTTTCTTTAATATTTAGTTTATTAGGATGAGGTATAATTCCTTTTGGACAAGGTTTAACTTTATCTGATTTTACATTAGGAATATTATATACTATAGCTTTATCTTCATTAGGAGTATATGGAATATTATTTGCAGGTTGATCAGCAAATTCTACTTATGCCTTTTTAGGTTCTTTAAGAAGTACTGCAGCTATGATTAGTTATGAATTAATTTTAAGTTCAGCTATATTAATTATAATAATATTAACAGGTTCATTTAATTTTACAACTATAATTGAAAATCAACAAGCTATTTGATATATAATACCATTATTTCCAGTGTTTATATTTTATTTTATTTCTATATTAGCTGAAACATCTCGTACACCTTTTGATTTACAAGAGGCTAAAAACTAATAGATTTGGCCTCTATAAATATCGCTGTATGCTGGAAACTCCTAAAGCTTTAAGTACTCATCTAATTTTCAATAATAATAGTTATAAATAGATAGTGAAAATTTTAAAGATAATACAATGGACAATCAGCAGGAAACCAAAAATATTTAATTTTAAGACCAATTGTTTAAAATCAAATAAAATATTTAATTTAAGAAAATAAATAAAATTTACCCCCTTTTCTTTGAAATATTAATTTAAAAATAAAAGAGTAAACCAGAACAGTAGTATTGCTATCTGTTCTGGTTACATTATTTCTTAATATTATTTTATTAAACAAAACACAATAACTCTTAAAATTAAATATTGAATAGGATCCTCAGAGACTATACGCGATAATTTCTAATAACTAAATGAAATATCATATAGTCCAACCATTATTGAAAGATAATGGATAAAATATAATATTGAAATTATTATTATTACTTGTTTTACTGTTTTTAATTTATCAAATTTATTGTAATATACTTCAATACGATAATTTATTTTCTATTTTTTATATTCAGTGTTTTAATACTATACCTATTAAACCTCTAAAAACTTATAGTGATCTTTCTAATATTAATTTATTAAAGAAAGATTTGAGTAATTTAGGGGGGGTTTATGGTTTAATACATATTAAATCTTCTAAACAATATATTGGTTCTAGTTCAAATTTATATTCTAGAATAATGGATCATATAAAAGGTAGAAAATCTAACTTAAAATTACAAAGATCAATTAAAAAATATGGTTTAAAAAGTTTTAATTTAATAATATATTATTTTCATGAAGATCCTACTGTATTGTTAACAAATATTGAAACTATTGTTATATCTGCTTTTCCTTTTTCTTCTCTATTTAATTTAAAAAAAAAGGCTAATTCAATGTCAAGGTATAAGCATAAAAGCAATAGAAAAAATGAAAACAAGATTTGTAAATAAAGTTAATCATCCTATGTTTGGTAAACTCAGGAATAAAATAACTTAAAGTTTAATAAATAAACCTGGTAAATTAAACCCTATATTTGGAAAACTCATAGTTAAAATTAAAAAACAAAACAAATTTTTAATGTCAATTAAAGAGTATTAGACCATTAGGTTTATACGATAAAATTTATAATATAATTGAAAAATACTCTAATCAAATTGAATTAGCAAATAAGTGAAGTTTATTTAGTGTGCATAAAACGACTATTTCTATAAAATAGTCTCTATTTTACATTAAATCAAGTAAATATACTTTAATTTTTAAAGGTAAACTCTATATTAGAGGAATTTAATAAATTAATTAAAAAAAAAATAAGTAAAATAAGTAAATAAATAACTAATATATTATATTAGATTTGATATGTTTATTTATCAAATTAAGTTTATGTTGGAATCTGAATTAGTAGCTGGTTTCTTTACTGAACATTCTAGTGTACCTTTTGTTTTCTTTTTCTTAGCTGAATATGCTTCAATAGTTTTATTTAGTTGTATTACTTCTATTTTATTTTTAGGAGGATATCATATGCCTGAATTATTTATTAATGATTCTTTAATTAATTTACAATCTATCATACTTGGATTAAAAACATGTTTATTCTGTTTCATGTTTGTATGATTTAGAGCTACTTTACCTAGAATGAGATATGATGCTTTAATTGAATTATGTTGATTAAATTTATTACCTGTTTGTGTAGCTTTTATTATTTTAGTACCTAGTATTTTAATAGCATTTGATATATCACCTTATTAAATAATTAAATATAAATTATTTTATTAAATAATTAAATATAAATTATTTTATTTAAAATTTAAACAATTATTTATAATTTAAAATAAATTTTTAATCAATAAATATATATATTTAAATTTTTTATAATATATATTTGTTAAATGAATTTTATTCTATTACCCCCCTTTAAAATAAATAAGGGACAATCACTTTAAAACTCAAAAATTTAAAATGATTCTGTGTTATTTTTAAATTAAATAATTAACGATAGTTTTAAAATATAAAAATATCTTAAAAGAGATACAAAAAATTGCAATTAAAGCATATAAAATATAACAATTAAAAAAATTATTGTTTAAATATCATAAGAATTTAATTTTGGTTCCGATTGAACGTTGTTCAGTAGTTTAAGACATGCAAATCATTATAATCGAAAAAATTTTAAGGTAATAAGGTGTAAAGGTGAGGATAGTAAATAAGTTACTTTATAATTTCCATAAATAGGAAATAAATAAAATTAAAAAATTTATATTAAAGGAATTATTCTGTTATAAAATACTATTTACTTTGATTAGGTAGTTGGTAGGGTAAATGCCTACCAAGCCGACGATCAATAGCTATGTTTGAGAGAACAGATGGCCACA
>Ga0137398_10000204_pt1 | contig 18998 bp, 20 predicted proteins | sample czorhiz216metaG_FD_106659 | JGI IMG/M metagenome (GOLD analysis project Ga0137398, IMG submission 106659) | Vadose zone soil microbial communities from Angelo Coast Range Reserve, California, USA - czorhiz2.16 metaG | ecosystem: Environmental > Terrestrial > Soil > Vadose zone | place: USA...
CCCAAATATAACGTGATGGGGGTTGCCAAAGCCGCTCTTGAAGCCAGCGTGCGCTACCTCGCAAACGATCTCGGCCCAAAAAAAATTCGCGTCAATGCCATCTCCGCCGGCCCGATCAAGACGCTAGCCGCTCGCGGAGTCTCCGGCCTCGGCGAAATGCTGAAATCCCACGCCGAGCGCGCACCGCTAAAACGCAACGTAGACGCCGCCGAAGTAGGCGCCACCGCCGCCTTCCTCCTAAGCGACGCCGGCTCGGGCATCACCGGCGAAACCATTTACGTCGACTGCGGCTATAACATCATGGGCTTTTAGCAACATTGCGCATGCCAAAGCTCACCATCGCCATCGACGGCCCTGCCGGGTCCGGCAAAAGCAGCGTAGCGCGGCTTGTCGCCGGCATCCTCGGCTATCTTTATCTCGACAGCGGCGCGATGTACCGCGCCCTCGCGCTCAAAGCGCTGCAGCGCAACGTTCCCCTCGATGACGAAGCACAATTGGAGCGACTCGCGAACGAAACGCACATCGAGTTAAAGCCACCCACGCCCGAGCAGGAAAAAACTGGCATAAAGAACCGCGTCTTCCTCGACGGCAAGGAGGTCACGCAAGACATTCGCACGCCGGAGGTGGCGCAAGCCGCTTCACGCCTCGCCACCATCGCTGGTGTGCGCGCCGTATTAGTCGCGGAGCAGCAGCGCGCCGGCGCCGGCGGCGGCATTGTGATGGAGGGCCGCGACATTGGAACCATCGTTTTCCCCAGCGCGGAACTAAAAATATTTCTCGAGGCTTCGCCCGAAGTCCGCGCGGAGCGGCGCTGGAAAGAGCATCAGGAAAAAGGCGAGCCCATGATGCTCGCGCAAGTGCTCGACGAGGTTCGCGAACGCGATAAGCGTGACCGCGAGCGCCAAGTTTCCCCGCTGGTGCGCGCCGCCGACGCCGTGCTGGTCGACAACACCGCGATGGATGCCGCGGAAACCGCGCGCCTCATCGTCATGCTGGCGCGCGAGCGGGAAAAGGAACTGGCCACTGCTGCCGGGAGCTGATTGCGAAGGGAAATTCGGAAGAAGGTGAAGGATACCGCAGAGACGCTCCAATACGCAGAGGCGCGCAGAGTAAATACTTGACGCCGACGGCACTGCGGCAGGGTCACGGAGGCCTCCAAGAGAAGTGGCGATAGGATGATCGGACCATGAGAGTGGTTTCTGTGAATGTTGGCCTGCCGCGGGAGGTGATGTGGCATGGGCGCTTGGTAACGACTGGGATCTACAAGGAACCGGTCGGGGGCAGAGTCGCGTTGCGCAAACTGAATTTGGATGGCGACCGGCAGGCGGACCTTAGCGTACACGGCGGGAGAGACAAGGCGGTTTACTGCTACCCGATCAAGCATTACGACTACTGGAAGAAAGAGTTGCCTGGACGGGAATTGCCGATGGGGATGTTTGGGGAAAACTTGACCACGGATGGCTTGGTGGAAGACTCGGTGCATCTTGGCGACGAATTCTCTGCGGGTTCTGCGGAAGTCGTGGTGACCGAGCCTCGCTTGCCTTGCTACAAACTTGGCGTGAGATTTCAGTCTGACGATATGGTCCGACGATTTCTGGCCAGCGGACGGACGGGCTTTTATTTCGCGGTCGCGCGCGAGGGGGAAGTCGGGGCCGGCGACGAGATCAAAACGATTTCTCGAGAGGCAAATGCCGTTCCCGTTTCTGCAATCACTCGCTTGTATGTCGCGAAACGGTATGGCGATGAGGATGCGGCTTTGATCGAGGGCGCGCTGCGGGTTGCGGCGCTGCCTCAGAGTTGGAAGGAATATTTTCGTGAGCGGCTGGAGAGGCGGAATGGTTAAGCGCTGGTCGAGAAAGCGAAGAAGAATTTAGCACATTGGTCACGGAGAAAAGATGCGCGGAGGAAACAGAGACTATCGGGCAGGGAGGGTGTTATGGCTTGGTCGAAAGCAAAGCAGATGAGATTTTTGAGTGATGCGCCGGTGATCCGAGTGACCACGGTCAACCGGAGGTGCAAACCGCAGGTGACACCCGTGTGCCACGTGGTTTGGAGAGAGAAGATTTACTGGGCGTCTGATCTGGATGCTAAGAAGCTTGGCAATCTGGCGCATCACCGCGGGGTGGCGCTGGTTGCGGACGAGTACAAGGCGAATTGGCACAAGATGGGCGGAGTGATGGCGCAGGGCACGGCGAAGATCATTTTGAACGGCCCGGTGTTCCTGGCGGTTCGGAAGCTCTTGTACAAGAAATTCAAAGTTTATAAATCGAATGCGGGATTCGAGGAAGGCGAAGCGGCGATTATCGAGGTGACGCCGAAACGGCGGTTCAGTTGGTGGTTTAAGTAAGGCCAGCCATTTCGCGGAACCCTGTCGACCAGGATGACTCGATTACAACCGCGCCGGGAAAACCGGGAACTTGTTTTCGCCAACTAGGGCCAGATTGAATCAAGTCCGAGGCTCATCGAATCGCAGGTGCTATCTGTATTCCATAGTCCTTAGCATCCACAATCGCTCGTTTCATGAGTGATTCCGTCTATGAACTTGTTATATCCACATTACAAATCATTGGGGGAGAACTGGGAGAATGCGTCGGGGGCGGCTTCCTCGAACCTTGTCAGGCGGCTGCGGAATACGAAGCGGACGGTGTCGGTGGGGCCATTGCGCTGCTTGGCGATGCGGAGTTCGGTTTCTTCGCGCTCTTCGGGAGTGGCGCCGGCTTTGAAGAAATGCGGGCGGTAGATGAACATGACGACGTCGGCGTCCTGCTCGATGGCGCCGGATTCGCGGAGGTCGGAGAGCTGCGGGCCGCGCTCGTCGCGCTCTGGGGCGCGGGTGAGCTGGCTGAGGACGAGGACGGGAATCTGCAGTTCCTTGGCGAGGCCTTTGAGAGCCCGGGAGATGCTGGCGACTTCTTCCTGGCGATTGCCGAAGCGGCCGCGCGCGGTGATGAGCTGGAGATAATCGACGATCAGGAGAGAGAGGCCTTTATCGCGCTTGAGGCGGCGAGCCTTGGCGCCGATCTCCAGGACGGAGATGGAGCCAGCGTCGTCGACCCAGATGGGGGAAGAAGAGATGGTGCCGAGGGCTTCGGTCATACGGCGCCAGTCTTCGCGGGAGAGGTGGCCGGTGCGGAATTTGTGGGCGTCAATCTGGGCGACGGATGCGACCAGGCGCTGAAGGAGCGACTCCTTGGACATCTCGAGGCTGAAGACGGCGACGGGCTGGCCGGCGCGGATGGCGATGTTTTCAGCCAGGTTGAGGGCCAGCGCAGTTTTTCCTTGCGAAGGGCGCGCGGCGAGGATGAGCAGTTCGGAGGGCTGGAGGCCGGAGGTGAGCTTGTCGAGCTCGACGTAGCCGGTGGGGATGCCGGTGATGCTTTTGCCTTCGCGGAAGATTTTTTCGAGGCGCTCGAAGTTGTCGCGGACGATGTCCTTGATGGGGAGGAGACCGACGCGAATGCGATCTTCAGCGAGCTGGAAGATGGAGGATTCAGCGTTGTCGAGGATGGCGTCGGCGCCGTCTTCGCCCTCGAAGGCGCGCTGCTGGATATTGTGCGTGGCGTGGATGAGATTGCGGAGGATGGCTTTTTCTTTGACGATGCGCGCGTAGTGCTCGATGTTGGAGACGCGCGGCATGCCGTCGGCGAGAGCGGCCAGATAGGGCGCGCCGCCGGCGGCTTCGAGATCGCCGTGGCGGTGGAGCTCTTCGGTGAGGGTGACGAGGTCGATGGCTTGCTGGCTCTCGCCAAGCGCGATCATCTGGGTGAACACCCGGCGGTGCTGATCGAGGAAGAAATCCTCGGGCTTGAGATTTTCGATGGCGGCGTTGAGGGCGTTGTTGTCGAGGATGACGGCGCCGAGGACGGAGCGCTCGGCGTCGAGGTTGTTGGGGAGCGGCTTTTCGAGAGTGGCGTCGGTGGGCATGGGCAATGTTATTTCGCTTTACTTTCGCCTACAGTAACACAAACCCCTTTTTATGCGCAAGACCGGGTGAGCGTGCGGTGCGCGACGACTTCGTATATTTTGCAGGTGGCGAGGAGTGCTGGGCTCGACCGATTCCCTGTTTACTGCTGCGTGATTTGTTGAGGGCATTGTGCGCGGCAGAAGAGCGCGCGTCAATTGGTGTGGCTGTGCATCGATTCGGAAAGTGTGCAAAAGTTTTTTTGAAGACGCAGTTCTAAAGAAAAAGTGGCGCACCATGCTCGCGCCACTTTAACGGAAACGAAGATTCGCGCGAAGGCGGCTACGATTCCTTCGCGACTTGGGCCTTCACTTCGGCGGTTACGTCGCGGAATATTTTTACGGTGACGGGATATTCGCCGAGGGCTTTGATGGATTCACGGAGCTGGATCTGGCGCTTATCGATCTTGAAGCCTTGCGTGGCGAGGGCTTCGGCGATGTCGCCGGAGGTGACGGAGCCGAACAACTGGTCGTTCTCGCCGGTCTTGCGCGTGAAGCGCACGGCGACGCCGTTGATGAGCGCGGCTTGCTTTTGCGCGGCTTCGAGCTCGGTGGCGGTTTTCTTGGCGAGCGAGTTGCGGATACGCTCGAGAGCTTTCATGTTGCCGCTGGTGGCTTCAATGGCAAGCTTGCGCGGCAGCAGGAAATTGCGGGCGTAGCCGGGCTTTACAGTGACGATGTCGCCGCGGTGGCCGAGTTTTTCGATGTCTTCTTGCAGAATGATTTGCATGGTGGTTCTCTTTGCTCCTGTCACTAAACCGGTTCGCTGACACCGGGCGGAAGCCCGGCTCCTACATTTAAGTAAGGCGCCCGCGAAAGTCCGCGGCCGCTACATTTGCCCAAAAACTACTTGGACGGTTCGGTTGTTGGCGGCGCGGGAGCATGCGCCGGGGGAGCCGCGTGCGGCGCGGCCTGAGGAGCGCCGGGAGCTACAACCGGGCGCGGGGCTTGCGTGCCGGAGGCGCTACCGGCGAAAGGCATCAGCGCGATGTTGCGGGCGCGCTTGATGGCGACGCCGAGCCAACGCTGGTGGCGCGAGCAGACTCCGGTCATGCGGCGCGGAAGAATCTTGCCGCGCTCTTGTACGAATTGCGAGAGGATGTCGGCGCGCTTGTAGTCGATGAAGTCCATCTTCTCGACGCAAAACTTGCAGACTTTTTTCTTGCGGAAGTATTGGCGCTTGCCGCGGCGAGGTCCACCGGGACCGCCACCTGGGCCGCCGGGACCGCCTTCACGACGGGGACCGCCGTGACCACCACCTGGACCGCCGTGGCCGCCTCCCGGTCCGTGCCCGCCGCCGCCTTCGCGACGCGGAGGGGCGCTCGGAGCTTGTGCTTGTTTTTGCTCATCTGCCATAACTGCCTGCCTTTCCCATTTCACTCGGACGAAGCCGAGGTCGATCAAACGTTTTTTAAACGAAATGCCGCGACCCTCCGCGGCCGCTACAAATCCCACTAGACTGCGGCTTGCTCTGGCGCCGAGGGCGGCGGAGCCGCCGGTGCTGGCGCGGGGCGGCGGGGACGGCGTGCGGCGCGGCGCTCGCGCTGATGGGTGAGCTTCTTTTGGCGCTTGAGATCTTCGTCGAGGCGGACGGTCAAATATTTGATGACCACGTCTTGGACGCGCAGGCGGCGCTCGAGCTCGGCGATGAGTTCGTGATGCGCGGTGCGAATCTGCTGATAGACATAGATGCCTTCGCGGTGCTTCGAGACGCGATAGGCGAGCTTGCGGGTGCCCCAATGCTCGGTCTTTTCAATTTTGCCGGCCTTTTCCGTGCAGGTATGCTCGATGACGGTAAGGACCTTTTTGATTTCGTCTTCCGGAGTGGCCGGGCGGACGATGAAGATCAGATCGTACAAACGCTCTTCCATGTGGTGACCTCTTTCCTTCTGTTCCCGGGCCGAGGGCCCGTGAAAATCGTTTTGCGGGGCCGGGCGGTCAGAAGACCGCCGCTACAGATCGACCTCGCCTTCGGTTGGCTTGCGGCGATTGAATCTGGTCATTGCCGCGTCGATTCCCTCTTTCAAAATCGTTTCGACGGCGTTGCCGGCTTCGTCTAGCATTTCTGCGGCGACTTCGAGCTCCCTTTTCTTCATGGGCCGAAGGACATATTCCCTTCTGCTGCTGAGCGCGTGCTCGGGCCCGCAACCGAGGCGAAGCCTTGCAAACTCCTGCGTGCCGACCGCGCTGATAACCGATTTCGCGCCGTTGTGGCTGCCGGCGCTGCCTTCCGAATGAATCCGGACGGTGCCGAGGGGCAACTGCACTTCATCCCACATCACCAACAGATCGCCCGGTTCCAGCTCGTACTTGGTCAGCAAGTCGCGCACGGAGATGCCGCTCAGATTCATGTACGTTTGCGGCTTGGCAAGGAGAATCTCTTCTCCGGCCAATTTGCCGCGGCCTACAAGTGCCTTGGCTTCGGGACGCTCGACGCGAATTGCAGCGCGATTTGCGAGCTCATCAACGGCCATGAAACCCAAGTTATGCGGCGTCCATTGATACTCGGGATCGGGATTGCCTAGTCCGACGATTAGCCGCATATGTTTCCACTCACCGACCTAAGCACCTGACCTGAAGCATCTAGCAGCTGGGGGGCAGCTCGCTGGGCCCCTACAGCGGAGCGCGCGCGCGCTACTTTTTCTTCTCCTTGTCGGATTTCTCGGGCTTCTCGGCCGCCTTGGGCTTGGCTTCGCCCTCGGCAGCTTCTTCGCCCTCGACTTCTTTCTTACCCTTCTTGATGACTTCGGGCTCTGCCGGGGTTGTAGCTTCCGCGGCCACGGCTTCGGCGGGCTTCTCTTCTTCAACCTTGAGCGTGACGACGTGGGCGAGAACCATTTCCGGATCGGTGATGAGCTTCAACTTACTGGTGTCCATCTGCAGATCGCGAGCGCGGAGCGCCTCGTTTAGCATCAAGCCGCTGACATCGACCTTGAATTCTGTCGGAATGTCGCCGGGTAAGCATTCGATTTCGACTTCTCGGGTGACCATTTCAAAGACGCCGCCCTGCTGCTTCACACCGGCGGGGTCGCCAAAGGTGTGCACCGGCACCTGCACGCGCATGCGGACGTCCATGGCCACGCGGAGCAGATCGACGTGGAGCAACTTGCCGCTGACAGGATCGTTGAGCCAGTCCTTGAGAATGGCGGGTTCGTGTTTGCCACCAAGGTCGACCTGGAACAGTGTGTTGTGGCCGCTCTCCGAGCGCAGGATAGCGTTGACCTGCTTGGCGTTCACCGACAGCGTGATGGACTGGCCTTTGCCGCCGTAGAGGACCGCGGGGACGCGGCCGGTTACGCGAAGGCGGCGAGCTTCATTCTTGCCGCGCTCCGGGCGGGGCGTTGCTTCTACTACCACTTTCTGGTTCTGAGCCATGGTCGTTCCCTTCTTTACTGCCGCAAAATTTGTTGTTAGCCGGCGCACAGCCAGAAATGGCCGTGCCACTTTTTGCAGCTAAATAAATAACTCGCTGATCGACGTTTCTTCGTGGATCGAACGAATGCCGCGCGCGAGTAAATCCGCCACGCTGAGCACTTTTATCTTGCCCATTTTCTTGGCTGCATCGGACATGGGCACCGAATCGGTGGCTACCACTTCCTTGATTTCCGACTTGGCGATGCGCTCGATGGCCGGGCCAGAGAGCACGGCGTGCGTGCAGGCCGCATAGACCTGCGTAGCGCCTTCGCGGATCAATGCTTCTGCGGTTTTCACCAGCGTGCCGGCGGTGTCGATGATGTCGTCGACGATTAAAGTGCTGCGGCCGCGCACGTCGCCAATCAAGTTCATGACTTCGCTGACGTCGACATCCACGCGGCGCTTGTCAACGATAGCCAGCGGGGCGTCGAGGCGCTTGGCGAAAAACCGGGCGCGCTCCACGCCGCCAGCGTCGGGCGAAACGACCGTCAGATTCGGGAGTTTCAGATGGCGGAAATGCTCGACGAGCACGGGAGAACCGTACAAGTGATCCACAGGAACGTCGAAATAACCCTGAATCTGCGGGGCGTGCAAGTCCAAAGTGAGCGCGCGGCTGGCACCTGCGGTTTCCAGCAGGTCGGCCACCAGCTTGGCGGAGATCGGGACGCGCGGTTTATCTTTGCGGTCCTGCCGGGCGTAGCAGTAGTAGGGCAACACGGCGGTGATGCGCCAGGCGGAGGCACGTTTGAAAGCATCGATCATGAGCAAGAGTTCGAGCAGGTGGTTGTCCACCGGATAACAACACGGCTGGACGACGAAGACGTCGGCGCCGCGCACGTTCTCAAGAATCTGAAAATAAATCTCTCCATCACTGAAACGGCCTAGCTTGGCTTCCCCGAGCGGGACGTCCAAATGCTTGCAGATGCTCGCTGCCAGGGGCAGGTTGGCGGTGCCCGAGAAAATTTTGAAGCGATCGTCGTGCAAGAACGTTAACTCCGCGCTGCTGTGACCGGCTGCTTAGCGGCTTACGCCGCCGGGACGCGAGAAATCGCCCACACACACCGCTGTAAATACTTGAAATTGCTGCGACGCGGAGACGCTGGTGGTTCAGGGGCAGCGCACCCTTAGGAGGCGCGGTTAACCTTGCGAAGATACCTGTCGCGCGAAATTGTCTCGCAAACGAAGGTCTGATCGTCCTGAAACCCGACAGCGGCTCGGCGCGCCAACGCTGGGCTCGGGAAAACTCCAAACACCGCCGAACCGCTACCCGCCAGCGAGGCTTCTGTCGCTCCTCGCCGGAGCAATTCCCTCTTGATAACTGCTAAATGGGGGTGACGCCGGAAAACAGGCGGCTCGAAATCATTCGAGAGACCGCTTTCCTGCGTGCTCCAGCATAGAGAACAGAACTTAAAAAGTTTAGGGGTAAGGGAGTTTTTTGTCAATGCGGAAGCCTTGAGCCAGCGATAGGCGTCGGGAGTGGGCACGTGCACGTCGCGAGGGGAGACAATCAACAGTGCTCGCTTGGAAATATCGGGTAGCGGGTAGATTTCGTCGCCGCGGCCAATGCCGAGGGCACGCCCACCGAAGAGAAAGAAGGGCACATCGGCGCCGAGAGTGGCGGCAATTTCCATCAGGCGCTGATCGGGAACACTGCGCCTGGTAAGACGCAAATATCCGCGTAACGCGGCGGCGGCATCACTGGATCCGCCGCCTAGGCCGCGACCGGCCGGAACCGTTTTACGCAGTTCGATTTCCACGCCGGAACGGACTTTGAGTTCTCGGCGCAAAGCGTGGATGGCGGCATAGACAAGATTTTTCTGAAGCGGCTCGCGAGAGAGCGAATCATTGCCCAGCACGGTCAAAGAGATGCCGGAGTTGCCGGAGGAGCGCAGACGCAGTTCGTCATGCAGGGAGACGGATTGAAAAATGGTGCGGAGTTCGTGATAGCCGTCGGGGCGCTTGCCAAGAACGTCCAGCCGAAGATTGATTTTCGCGAAGGCTCGGATGCGAATTTCGCGCATGCGGCCTATTGCGGCTTGGCTTCCTGGTTGGAGGACTTTTGCGCCACGCGATGCCTGGTCTGGCCGAGCTTTTTTTCGATCTCGGCGATTTTGTCGTTCTCAACGTCTGCGGGCAGAGCGTGCCGCCATTCGGAAAGGGATTTCTCCCATTCTGCCGCGGCGAGTTCGTTGCGGCCGAGCTTGGCGTAGACGTCGCCGAGATGGGAATGGATGGTTGGATCGTGACTGTCGCGCGCCAGGGCCTGGCGCAGCGTGGTCACGGCATCATCGAGCTTATTCTGGCGATAATAAATCCAGCCCATGGAGTCAAGATAAGCGCCATTGTAGGGCTCTTCCTTGAGGGCGCGCTGCACCAGATCGGCGGCTTCCTCGAGGCGCTGGCCGAGATCGCCGAGCATGTAGCCGTAGTAGTTGAGGACGGAGCCGTTTTTGGGATTGACAGCGAGGGATTTCTTGAATTGCTCCTCCGCCTTATCGAAGAATTTCTGGCGCTCGTAGATGGCACCGAGCACAAACCAGACCATTTCGTTGTCGCGGGGACGCCCCGGCAAAACTTCGGCGGCGCGCGCGGCTTCTTCGGCTTCCCTGTAGCGTCTAGCGCGCTCGTAGACTTGCGCGATGCTGAGATAGGTGTCGCGGTCGGCATTCGACTTGGTCAACTGCGCGCGAAGCATTTTTACGCCTTCTTCGGTCTGCTCGTTTTCGCCAAGAAGCAAAGCCTGACTGGCGCGAATGGCAGGATCGTTCGGATACTTAGCGAGCGCTTCCTTGCCGCTCTGCAGAGCCTTGGGCAGATCTTTCGCGGAGCGATAGGCGTCCATGATGAGAAGACGCGCGCGACGGTCTTCCTCGTCGCCGAGGTGGCCCAGCTCGTTGAAGGTGAAAACAGCAGCCTGATAATTCTGGCGCTCTTTGTAAAGCTGGCCGAGCTCCTGGTATAGAACGGCGAGGGAGCGGCGGCGGGAGGGCAGCACTGCGGACTGACCTTTTACTCCAGCGACGGCGTCGGATAAAACGCGAATGGCGTCCTCATCGCGCCCTTGAGCCTGATACAGCATGGCCTCGTTGTACATGACCTCGAGATTGCCGGGGGCGTACTGGCGGGCCTTCAGCAGGTTTTCTTCGGCGTGATCGAGCTGGTGCATTTCGCGATAGATTTGCGCGATGCGGAGGTAGATGTCGGCATCGTCGGGCATCGCTTCCGCAAGCTTTTGATAAACGGTCAGCGCCTCGGAGAACTTCTCTTCAGACATCAAAGTTTGGCCCAGGCCGCGCTGATGGCTGAGCTCGGTGGGATCCAAATCCGTGGCTTTGCGGTAAGCCGTTTCGGCCTTGGGCAAATCTTTCGTTTGCGTGTAGGCGTCTCCGAGGAGGTCGAACAGTAGCGGTGAGGAAGTGCGATTGGTCATGCCTTCGAGCAGCGCGACAGCTTCCGAGGATTTCCCTTCATCGAGCAAAAGCTGGGTAAGCTGTTCAACAGCGGATTCGTTTTCGGGATCGTCTTGCAGGATTCCACGGAGCACTTCGCCGGCTTTTTCGTGTTCGTTGCGCAGGCGGTAGAGACGTGCCAGCCACAGGGCGGATTCGGTGTCAGAAGGATCCAGGCGAAAAATCTCTTTGTACTGCTCAATGGCCTTGGCGGCTACTTCGGACTGACCGGCACCCGCGCTTAGATCCCCTAAACTGCGCAAGTAAATTCTGGCGAGAAGGCGGCGGCTCGGGACGTCGTTCGGATCGCGCTTCAGGATTTGCTGCGCTTCGGCAACGGCGTCATGGATGCGCTGGGCCTTCCAGTACATCTCCGCGAGGCGTTCGCCAATAACCGGGGACTTGGGATCGAGGGCATAGGCCTTCTTATAGAAGTCGATGGCCAGGCTGGCGAATTCGACCTTGCTGGTGTTCTCGTATTGCTGCTCGTAGATGTGCCCCATGGTGAAGTCGTAGTAGGCATCGGCGCGGGAGGAGGGAGCTTGCGCGGAGGAAGACGGGCTAGGGGCCTCAGACGGCCCGGGCGCGGCAGGCCGGGCGGCATCTTGCGCGTGCACGGCGCTGGCAGAGACGGCGAGAAAGCTGGCTAGAGCGAAATAGTGGAATTTCATTGGTGCCCCGAAAACAGAAAATTATCCCATGCGACCCAAACGCGGTCAAAAGCAAATTGGCGCGGTTTCCAGGGCCGAAGAGTACTGGGGATAGGATGCGGGAAAGGGGGAAGGCGTTCCTTCGAAGAAAAGGGTGGTATTTCTTCCGTATTTCTGCAATCATCGAAATATGAAGAAAGCTGATCCGGCATTGGTCACGCGGAGCGCTTTAAGGTTTTCGGCGCTCGGTGCCGAGCCGCGCTTGCAGATTCTGCGCCTGTTGCTGGCTGCGCACCCGGAGGGGTTGGTGGCAGGCGAGGTGCAGGAGGAGATGGGTATACCGGCTTCGACGCTGTCGCACCACTTGGAGAAACTGAAGCAAGTGGGGCTGGTGCGCGTGCGGCGGGACAGCACGTATTTATGGTACGCGGCGGATACCGATGCCTTGCGGGACGTTTTGAACTTTTTGTATGCGGAATGCTGCACGCGAAGCCGAGCGGTGGCGCCCGAGAGCCTGGTACAGATTTCGTCATAGATTTTTTGCCGGACGAAAAGGATACGGTGACATGAGCGAAGCAAACATTCAGGAAGTGGTGAAGCAAAAATACCGCGAGGCGGCGAAGCAAGTGACGGCCGGGGGAACCGCTTGCTGCGGTGGCGGCGGGGAGTTGAGCGGCTGCGACCCGATCACGAGGAATCTGTACGATGAGGCGGAAAAGTGCGGGTTGCCGGCCGAGGCGGTGGCGGCTTCGCTCGGTTGCGGCAATCCCACGGCGCTGGCGAAGTTGCAGCCGGGCGAGGTAGTGCTCGATCTGGGCTCGGGGGGCGGGATCGACGTGCTGCTGTCCGCCAAGCGCGTGGGGCCGACCGGCAAAGCGTACGGATTGGACATGACCGACGAGATGCTGGCGCTGGCGCGGGCCAACCAGAAAAAGGCCGGTGTCGAGAATGTGGAGTTTCTAAAGGGCGCGATCGAGAACATTCCGCTGCCGGACGACACCGTGGACGTCGTCATTTCGAACTGCGTGATCAATCTTTCCGGCGACAAGGATCGCGTACTGGCCGAGGCGTTTCGGGTGTTGAAGCCGGGAGGGCGGTTTGCAATTTCCGATGTGGTGGTTCGCGGCCAGGTGCCGGCGGAGATTCGGCGCAGCATGGAGCTGTGGGTTGGGTGCATTGCCGGTGCGCTCGAGGAAAATGAGTATCGCGAAAAGCTGGCGCGGGCGGGGTTTGCGTTCGTTGAGATGGAGGCCACCCGCGTTTACAAGGCGGAGGAGGCGCGGGATTTTCTGGCAGCTGCCGGTCTCGATCCCCAGACCGTCGGTCCGCAAATCGAAGGTAAGTTCATCAGCGCATTTGTGCGGGCCCTAAAACCGGCGGCTTCGGAGGCATGTTGCGCTTCAGGGTGCTGCGGCTGAGGGCGCAGATGAGTGCTGCGGAGCGCAAGGCACGCGTACGATTTTGTGTACCGGAAATTCGGCGCGCAGCCAGATGGCCGAGGGGTTGCTTCGGCATCTGGGCGGTACGCGGTATGAAGTCTTTAGCGCCGGGACGAAACCTTCAGGCGTGAATCCGCTGGCGATCGAGGCCATGCGGGAATCGGGAATCGACATTTCGGCGCAGCGCTCGAAGTCAGTTGCGGAATTAACCGGAGATACTTTTCAGACGGTGATCACGGTTTGCGACAACGCCGCTGCCGAGTGCCCGGTTTTTCCGGGCGTGCCGGATCAAGTGCACTGGAGCCTCGCTGACCCCGCGGCAGTTTCCGGAACGCGTGAGGAGAAATTAGCGGCTTTCCGGCGTGTGCGGGATGAGCTCGAGAGTCGGATCCGCTTTTTCGTCGGTTCCGCAGAAACCGCGGTGCCTCGCTGATCAGTCGTTGGCGCGGTGGACCTTCACGTGTTTGTGATCGGCCACGGGGTCGACGAGACGGAAGATGTGTTCTCCGTTCTTGGGATTGAAACGATAGAGCAAAACGGCATCGGCAGCGCGGTCTTGCTGCGCCAATTCCAGCTCGGGATTGCCGACGATCACCTCGCCGTTGTTAGTGACCCGCAGTTCGCTTCCCACCTGCAGCACAATCTTCATTTCTTCGTTTGCGGCCATGGCTCCTCCTCTGTGGCGGCTGCCCTTTGGATGCAGCGGGAATAGAGAACGGCACGGGGCCGGAAGGACTCAGTGCAGGAAATGGCGGATGCCGGTGAAGACCATGGCGAGGCCCAGGCGGTCGGCGGCGGCGATGACGTCGTTGTCGCGTACCGAGCCGCCGGGCTGAATCACGGCGGTGGCGCCGGCTTTCGCGGCTTCTTCCACGCCATCTGGAAATGGGAAAAATGCGTCGGAGGCTACGACACTGCCCTTTAGCGACGTTTGCGCTTTCAATACCGCGAGTTTGACGGAATCGACGCGACTCATTTGCCCGGCACCGACGCCGAGAGTCGCGCCGTCACGAGCGAAGACGATGGCGTTCGACTTGACGTGCTTACACACCTTCCAGGCAAAACGCATGGTGTGCATTTCGTCGTGAGAGGGAACGCGCTTGGTCATGGTGCGGAGTTCGGAGTCTTTAATTTCACCGAGGTCCGGTTCCTGCACAAGCATGCCACCCAGAATGCGTTTGAGTTGAAGCTCGCGCTCGAACTCCAGTCCGGCCGGCGGGAGTTCGAGTAGGCGCAGATTTTTCTTGGCAGCGAAAATGGATTTGGCTTTCTCGTCGAAGCCCGGTGCGGCGATGCACTCGGCAAAGAGCTTGGCGACTTCTTCCGCGGTGGCCGCATCCACCGCGCGATTGAAGGCCAGGACTCCCCCGAAGGCGGAAACGGGATCGCAAGCCAGGGCCCTCAGGTACGCGTCGCGCAACGTTTCCTGTTCGGCGGCGCCGCAGGGATTGTTGTGTTTGATGATGACGGCGGCGGGGTGGCGGAATTCCGCGGCGAGGCTGCGAGCGGCTTCGAGGTCCACGAAGTTGTTGTAGGAAAGCTCCTTCCCTTGCAGTTTCTCCGCGGCGGCCAGGCCTTCCGGCGCGCGGCCGGCGGGAATGTACAAGGCCGCGGCTTGGTGCGGATTTTCGCCGTAGCGCAGCTCTTGCTGGCGCCGCAGCGCGAGGTGGACGCGTTCGGGAAGAATGGGCTTCTCGGTCAGGGCCATGTGGGGAGCAGCGCTGAGGCGTTCGAGTTCGGTGGTAATCATTCCGTCATAGCGCGAGGTGGTTGCGAAAACTTTGCGCGCGAGTTCGAGGCGAGCTGCCAGGGAAGTGTCGTGCGAATTCTCGAGCTCGGACGCGACTCGGTCGTAGTCGGAGGGATCGGTCACTACGGTCACACTCTCGAAATTCTTCGCGGCGGAGCGCAGCATGGCGGGGCCGCCGATATCGATGTTCTCGATCAGCTCTTCCGCGGTCAGTCCCCTTTTTGCAGCAGTGGCTTCGAAGGGATAGAGGTTAACGACCACCAGATCAATCGAGGCGATGCCATGCTCTTTGGCTTGCTTTTGGTCTTCCGGGTGATTGCGGCGAAACAGCAGGCCGCCATGCACTTTGGGATGCAGGGTCTTTACGCGCCCGCCAAGCATCTCCGGCCAGCCGGTGAAATCGGAGACGTCACGCACGGTGACGCCGGCTTCGCGCAGCAGCTTCGAAGTGCCTCCGGTGGAGAGGATTTCTATGTGCAGCGCGGCGAGCCTTCTCGCAAAGTCCACGATCCCGGTTTTGTCAAAAACGCTGATGAGCGCGCGCTCCACTGCCATGAAATTTCCTCCGCAGGAAAAACACAACAGTGTAAGCGCCCGGTGCGAAATGTAAAAGCGGAAACGAGGAACTTCGGAGGACGCTTTGAGGAAAATTCTAAGGGTCAGGCCTTCACCAGCGCTTTCAACTTGACCTCGCCGTTAACTACCTCGACGACATATTCAACTTCGCGGCAATTTTTCTGCTTTTGCAGCTCTTTGGTCTTTTTACTTACGAATTCGCTGAAGCTCTCGCGCGACTGCTTGACGCTTCCGCCGGTCTGCTCCATAGCTTGCTGGAAGGCCTGATACAGCTGGTCGACCTTGTCGGATTCCCGCTCTGGCTCGGAACAAACCATGCGAAATGCGCCCGCCGCCGCCGCGGCCGGACGCGCTGCTGCGGCAGCCTTGGCGCGCTCCGCTTCGATAGCTTTGGCGGCCGCGCCGAAATGCCGCTGCACTTTTCCCTCTTCCTTCTGCTGCGTTCTTTTTCGGAAGATATCCTTGTATTTCGCGTAAGTTTGCGTGAGGTTGTTGTAACGAAAGCGCTGACCGAATTTCAAGTCGCCGGCGCGCTCGCCATAGCGCTTAACGAGCAGTTCGATGCGCCACTCGATTTCCGTCGGTGGGCGCTTTCGGCCGCCGCCAAAGAACTGGTCGTACTCGATCTTGAGCTGACGGATGTCCTTTTCAAGCTGCGCCAGTTCCTCGTCAATGGTAGCCATGGCGGAACGAGCCCCCGTATCTCCATGCTAGGAGCAGATGCGGCTTAGGTCAACAGCGTGCATCGAGCACGCCGCTGATCGGGCACGGTGGACCGGTGGCGTTGCCGGACATTGCGAGCCGCAGCGCTCTGTGCTGAAATGGCAGCATGGATTCTCGCGCCAAACGAGCGCTATCGGTTGATCAAGCCTTGCTGCTGCGGCAAATTCCTTCGGTGGACCAGCTGCTGGAGCAGCCGCGCCTGGCCTCGCTGGCACGGCGCGTGGACCGCGAGGTTCTGGTCGAGGTCACACGGATGGTGCTGTCCGATCTGCGCGCGCGGATCACCGGCGAACTCGCGGTTGCGGCGCTTGCGGTGGACGCGGAGTCGCTTGAGGAACGAATCGCGACGATGGTCGAACGCGTTCTGGCTTCCTCGCTCGAGGCGGTCATCAACGCAACCGGGGTGATCCTGCACACGAATCTGGGCCGCGCTCCGCTCACTGCCGCGGTCATCGAGGAATTTCGGCGCAGCGCTACCAGTTATAGCAACCTCGAATACGATCTCGAGGCGGGTACGCGGGGCAAACGCGATGTACACACGGCAAAATTGCTCGAGCGGCTGACACGCGCCGAGGCCGCGATCGTGGTGAACAACTGTGCCGCGGCAGTGCTCTTGGTGCTGGCGGCGCTGGCCAACGGCGGCGAGGTAATCGTCTCGCGCGGCGAATTGATCGAGATTGGAGATGGATTCCGGATCCCGGAGATCATGGCGCAAAGCGGCGCGGTTCTCCGCGAGGTGGGCACCACGAATCGTACGCGGATTGCCGACTACGAGAATGCGATCAATGAGAACACTCGTCTGCTGCTGCGAGTGCATCCTTCGAACTTCACGATCACCGGTTTCGCCGAGAAGCCAACCCTCGAGGAATTGGTTGCGCTCAGCCAGCGGAGCGGATTGCCGCTGGCCGAGGATCTTGGCTCGGGTTGCCTGGTGGATCTTTCCGAGGCGGGAATCACGGAGCCGCTGGTGCGGCAAAGCATTGAAGCGGGCGTTTCCCTGGTGATGTTCAGCGGAGACAAGCTGCTGGGCGGGCCGCAAGCGGGCGTCATCGCGGGCAACAAGGAATTCGTGGGCCGCGTGAGGAAGCATCCGTTGTTTCGCGCGCTGCGTGTGGATAAATTGACCACCGCCGCGCTGGCCGCGACGCTTGGAGCTTACTTGCGCGGCGCCGTGGAGGAAATTCCCGCTTTGCGCATGATGCGCATGAGTGCGCAGGAGCTTAAGCGCCGCGCCGAGAATTTTCTGCGTGAACTGACCCCGCACCTGCCGCTCGGCGAGGTGGAATTGGAAATTGTCGACGGAAAGTCTCTAGTGGGCGGTGGATCGACTCCCGCGCAATCGCTGCCCACCAAGATTATTCGCATAGCCAGTGCACGCTATTCCGCGTCACAGCTCGAGCAGCGATTGCGGCGGGCGCCTGCAGGCATTTCAGTGATAGCGCGTGTTGAGGAAGACCGCCTGATTCTCGATCTTCGTACCGTGTTCCCGGAACAAGAACCCGTACTGGTTAAATCAGTTGCCGCTGCACTGCGCTAAATCAAGCGAATCGCCGCTCTGTCAGGACGCCGCACCGGCGCGAGCCGTAACGGATTGAAGCGCTTCGACAACGGAGTTGAGCTCGTCTTCAGTATTGTAATAATGCGGGGAAAGGCGCAGTGCGGAGCTGGCGCGTTTCTCGTCCATGTCGATCACCGCATAGGCCCGCAGGGAAGCTGAGGTGTTAATGCCGCGTTTGCGCAACCGCTCGGAGAGTTCGGTGGGGTCCCAACCGGCGAACGCCATGGTAACGATGGCGGCAAGTTGGTTGCCGCGGTCCAGAATGCGTACGCCCGGGACCGCTTTTAGCTTGTCGCGCAACACCGCCGCGAGCTGACGTGCTCGCTCTCCGCCACGGTCGATGCCAACGTGGAGCGCATAGCGGGCGGCCTCGCCAAGACCGAGCACCAGGCTGTACGGGAATTCCCAATTCTCGAAGCGTCGCGCGTCGGGAGCCGGCCGGAAGGTGTCGGCCGAGACCCAATCCGCCCCGCGCATGTCGATGTACAAGGGAAAGTCTCCGCGCTTCAGAGCGCGATCGGAAACGTACAGGAATCCGATGCCGCGCGGACCGCGCAGAAACTTTCGCGCGGTGGCGGAGAGAAAATCGCATTTTAACTTGAAAACGTCGATAGGGATCTGGCCGACGGCCTGGCAGGCGTCTACCAGATAGGGCACACCCGATGCTTCCGCTATATTTCCCAGCGTTTCTACCGGCTGCATCAGGCCGGAGTTCGTGGGTACCCAGGTGACCGCCAGCAATCGCACATGCGGATCGCGAAGCAATTCTTCGACCGACTGCGGATCGGCGCCTCCGCTGGCGAGATCTTCGGCGCGGCGCACCTGCAGTCCATGCCGGCGCGCCAGTGAAAGATAGGCAAGCTGATTCGAGATATAGTCGTTTCGCGTGGTGACGACGACGTCTCCGGGCTTGAAATCGAAGGCCGAGAGCGCCTGGAAAAATGCTACCGTCGAATTTTCAACGATGGCGACATTGCGGGGCTGTGCATTCAAAATCTTGGAGACTTGGGCATAAGCTTCAGCGACCGCGACCTCGGCATCGTCCGCGCTTTCGTAACCGCCCACATCGGCCTCGCGATTCAAATGTTCCACGATGGCATCCAGCACCGGACGGGGCATCAATCCGGCGCCGGCATTATTCAAATGGATGTGGTTGGCGCAACCGGGCGTGTCGTCACGCCATTGCTGGAGGAATGGATCCATGGTTCACCTTTGTAAGCGCAGGGATGAGCGGAAAGGATAGTCCAGGAGGGATCTAAGGAGAAGGGACAATTTGGTCTTGCGCAGTGGCGAGGCGCTCGCGTTGGCGAGTGGCCTGCGCGCCGAGAAAGTCGAGAATCGCAGCGTGCGCTCTGTCGATTTGATCGGTGACGAAAATGTGGCTGGCGTTGGGAATCAGCACCAGTTTCGCACCCGGTATGCGCGCGGCGATCATTTTCCCATTTTCGGCGGGCACTAACAGGTCGTTCTCGCCGTGGA
>Ga0137398_10000205_pt1 | contig 18994 bp, 20 predicted proteins | sample czorhiz216metaG_FD_106659 | JGI IMG/M metagenome (GOLD analysis project Ga0137398, IMG submission 106659) | Vadose zone soil microbial communities from Angelo Coast Range Reserve, California, USA - czorhiz2.16 metaG | ecosystem: Environmental > Terrestrial > Soil > Vadose zone | place: USA...
CGCTACCAACTGAGTTTGAGTTTTTTTCCGTTTTTGCTGGGTGGCAGTTGACCAGCTGTAACTTCGGGCCATCATCCGCCGCAGGTTTCCAATGGCATATTTCATGAGGCCCTTTTTCAAGGAACCCTTTTGAGCTACGCCGAAAAACATCTCATCGCGGGCGAAATCGTCCAGTATGAGACTCGGCTCCACTGGATTGTGATGTTGGGGCATGCGCTGATCGCCGCAGTCCTTGCGCTGGTTGGAGTGAGCTTGCTCATCACGCCGTGGAGCTCTGTAAACGGCGGCGAAGCTTCTTCTGCTGGTGCTTTGCGATGGGCGGGCGTTGCCTGTGTGGTGGTAGCAGCGATCTTTTTCGGAATTGGTTTTGTGCGCCGAAGCGCTACGGAGATGGCCGTTACCAATAAAAGAGTCATCGTAAAATCCGGGCTCGCAAATCGCCGCACTATCGAGCTTCTTTTGTCAAGAATCGAAAGCATCGCCATCGAGGAACCCGCGCTGGGAAGACTGCTGGGCTACGGAACGGTGATCGTGAGGGGCACGGGCGGGACGCCGGAAGTTTTTCCGCAGATTGCCCGGCCCTTGGAATTCAGAGAGCAAGTTCAGCGCCAGATCGCCGGGGAACCAAAATCTTCCTGAGCGATTTCGTCTTGCGCTTAGCGTAATGGAAATGACAGATACCAAGGAGTAGAATTTAGAAGCACAAAATTTGAAGAGATTAGAAACTCGGCGATAGGGAGAATTTCCGCAATGGCAGATTTGATGCGCACATCCAATCCAGCACTGAATGATAAGGCATTTAAAGGCCAAGTCGCCTACGGCGAGGCGATGACGATGCAAGGCACCGTCAACAAAACCGGCCTGCTCTTGCTCTGCGTCGTGGCCACAGCTGCGTGGACCTGGGGCTTGTCGCATTCCGCAGCACCAGGAGCGGCCATTCCGTGGATGATGGGCGGCCTTTTCGGCGGCTTCATCGTCGCGCTGGTTACCATCTTTAAACAAAATTGGGCTCCGATCACCGCCCCCATTTACGCGCTCCTTGAAGGCCTGGCGCTGGGCGGCATCTCTGCCATGTTCGAGCGCACGTACCCGGGCGTCGCGATGCAGGCCGTCGGCCTAACGTTCGGCACGCTTTTCGTAATGCTGCTCACTTATAGAACCGCAATGATTCGCGCCACGCAAGGTTTCAAGCTTGGCGTGATCGCTGCCACCGGCGGCATCGCGCTTCTGTATATCGTGGAGATGATTCTTGGTGGTTTCTTTCGCATTCAGGTTCCGGCGATCAACGGCAGCGGCCTTGTGGGAATCGGCTTCAGCCTCTTTGTGGTCATCATCGCGGCGCTAAATCTAGTGCTCGATTTTGACGTGATTGAGCGAGGCGTCCAGGGCGGAGCGCCGAAATACATGGAGTGGTACGGCGCATTCGGCTTGATGGTCACGCTCATCTGGCTCTATCTGGAAATTCTCCGCCTGCTCGGCAAGATGCGCCGCAGATAAGCGAAACCATTGATCAGCGGACAATCCACAATCGAAAAGCCGGTCCTCACAAACCGTTTCGTGGTGGCGCTTGGATACGCGGCGGAGCTGCATCTTCACCAGCGCCGCAAGGGCAAAGGCCAGCCGTATGTCGGCCACTTGCTCGGCGTTGCGGCCATCGTCATTCAGCATGGCGGCGGTGAAGATGAAGTCATCGCCGCTCTGCTGCACGATGCCGTCGAAGACCAGGGCGGCCTCCCGCGCCTCGATGAAATCCGCGAAAAATTCGGCGATCGTGTGGCGCGCATCGTCGATGGCTGCACGGATTCTTACGAAGTCTCAGGAGAAAAACGGAAATGGGGCGAAAGAAAGCGCGCTTACATCGAAAAGGTCGCTCATGAGCCCGAAGATGTCCGGCTCGTTTCCGCCGCGGACAAACTGGCCAATGCCCGCGAAATTCTCTCCGACTATCGCGTGGAAGGCGATGCCGTCTTCGACCGCTTCACCGGCCGCAAGGTCGGCACACTCTGGTATTACCGCACGCTGGTAAATGTATTTCGCAAAGCCGGCTCAAACTCACTCATCGACGAACTCGACCGCGTCGTGACGGAACTCGAATCCCTCGCCAAGTAAGGGCACAGCATGCTGCCTCCCCACGATTCAAAACGTAAGCCGCAAGCTCGCCGAAACGCTCCGCGGTTCTCCCAGCGCGGTCCCGGAAAACAAGCTCGCAAAATTAATCACGTTGAGCCGGTTGGCTAAGTTCGCCACCTGGATCTGCAGCGTGGCACTCCTCGCCTCCTTGTGATAGATTTCAGCACCTGCCGCCACGTCGAAGGAAAAATTCGGCCGCACGCGCCTGCGAGCCAGGTCCACGCGATGCAAAATCTGTTGTCCGAAAGCCGCCAGCAGGTCACTTACGTTGGCATTGCCAATATCCGCCGGCAGCCCGCTGCCATACTGCGTGCCCATCGCCAGCCAGGCATGCCGCGGCGCTTGAAAACGCACGCGAGCGCCCAGCGAATTCCGTTGATCCTGCGTCACGGCGAACTTGCTCGTGTCAGTTAGCGCATTGGCTGCGTCGTTTCCCAGGAACAACCCGCCGGTGATCGGCCCTTGTCCGATGCCGGATTGATTCGCATAGCTCAGGTATCCGGAGAAGCGTCCCCACTGCGAGACTTCCGCGCGGACTTCTTCTCCGAAGATCCGCGCCTTTGCGAAGGCAATCGGAAAGCTCACGCCCGTATCCAGCAGCACATCGTCATCGGAATAGTGGCGAAAATCCCGGCGGAAAACATTGGCATCCAATCGCAGCTTGCCAAAGAGTGCTTTCGTCACTCCGCCCTCGTAAAAATGTCCGCGCCCCGGCCTCACCGGCAATCGCAACACGGATGGGCTGACGGCGTCGAGAAGCGGCGAGCTTGCAAGGAGTAAATTCTCGATTGCGGGCGTTTGAAAAACGCGGTCGTACGAAGCATGAAGCAGCAAGTTGAGTTCCGTGACAAATCTCGATACACCGACTCTCGGACTCCACGCCGACTCGTGCACTACAAATCCGTAGTGATCGAACCTCAGCCCCGCGCTGACGTTCCACCGGCCCAGGCGCATCTGGTCCTGCATGTAAATCGAAGGCTCGACATCCCATTTCTGTTGATAAGGAAACTGAAAATTCAGCTGTGTTCCGGGATCGAATTGAGTCGGATCGGTTATCATGTACTGCAGCGCCTCATGCACCGGACTGAAAATACCATCCACACCCGTTTTCCAATCGTGGTGTCCGCGGTGCCCCGCGAGGTCTGCGCGCAGGTATCCTTCGCGGTAGCCGCGGTCCTGCGACACGATCACCGGTGTGGCCTGTGCGTTTGACGCCAGCGTTGCGCTTGAATCCCGCACACTTCCCGAAAAACTCAGAAACAAATCAGGCGAAATCGTGTGCTGGAAGTAGATCTGTCCACTTGTCTCCGTGTTCAGGAGATCCTGCCGCTGGCTGGCTTGCTGCTGCACGAGTTCGTTCGGCACCAGGAAGCGGACGACATTGTGCATCACGGTCGCGCGCAACCGGTCGCTCGTTGAAAAATCCCGCTCGTAGGAAGCCGAGAACCCCTCGGCATTTCCCCGGTTGGTGTAATTTCCCGGCACCGGAGAATCCAGATAGCGGTCAGTATGAAATCCCTCGCCGGCGACCGAAAACCGCTCTGCCTCCCGCGCATAGGAAAGTCCCGCCGCGCCGTTCAGCGTGGAGAAACTTCCGCCGCCCGCGTCGAACCGCCCGTGCCATCCTGTTTGGACATCTTTTTTGGTTGTGACTTCGACGATGCCGCCCAATTTCCGCCCATATTCCGCCGGAAAACTTGCCGTCAGCACGCGTAAGGACTCAACCTCGCCCGCATCAAACGAAGGCGCAAACGCCGGCGAGCGATTCTGAGTCAGCGGCAGCCCGTCCACCACGAATTGCACATCGTATTCCGAGCCGCGCGGATGAAGCACGCCGTTGGCTTCATACACCCATCCCGGCTGTTCGGACACCAAGTCCAGCAATTCGCGCCCCGGTTGCGCTGCGTTATGTTCCTCGATCGATTGCCGCCCGATGGAATACAGCACTCCCGTTGCATAGGGATCCACCAGCGTCGCCGAATCATTCACCTGCACCTGCGTCGTCACCGGCGCAACCCCCAGCGTCACGGCCACGCGCACCGGCACCTCGGAGTGAATTTCAACCAGATCACTCCACGGCGCGAATCCTTCCGCCTGCAAAGTCAGCCGGTAAACTCCAAACGGAAGATCCTGCGCAACATAGCGTCCTTCAGGCCCCGCTACAAAAGCCCTCCGGAACCCATTGGCTTCGCTGACCAGCTCGCCGATCGGCGACACCGCGGTCCCGTGCGGGTCATGTACCTCAAGGTGGAGTTCGCCCCGCACGCGCTGCGCCAAAGTGCTCAGCGCACACAAGAAGAAAAGCGCGAAGATTGCGATGACCCGCATGTTTTTCGAGTGAAACATTTCTATCGGCCGCTCTTGGCAGCCAACTCAAGCCGTTCTGTGCGTACCCTTCTCTTTGAAAACCTCATCCGCCTCATCGATTCACGTTAGCACGGTCTGGATTTCACCTTGCATCCTCCGGCTGGCCTCGCTCGCAAAATGCAAACACAGTCTGTCGGCCGCCGCGCTTGCCGTCTGTCTAGCCTTCCGGCAAAATACCCTTTGCCATAGGTGTAAATTTCATGAATGCCCACTCCGACCCCGCCAATCCGCTCTTCACGGTCGGTCATTCAAATCTCGAATTGGAAGTATTTCTTGCCCTCATTGCGCAGTATGGTGTCCGGATGTTGTGCGACGTCCGCAGCCGCCCCGCCAGTTTTCGTTTTCCGCAATTCAATCGCGAGCCGCTTGAAGCGGGTCTTTCTTCGGTGGGCATCCGCTACGAATTTCTCGGGGAAAGTCTAGGCGGCAGGCCCGCTGATCCGCGGGTCTACCGGGAAGACGGGCTCGTTGACTACGCCGCGCGCCGTCGCGCCCCGGATTTCGCCGAAGGTATCGATCGCGCCCTCGCCCTCTCCCGGACCAACGTCACTGCCCTCATGTGTGCCGAAGAAGATCCCCTGCAATGCCATCGCTTCCTGATGATCTGCCCCGCGCTCCTGGACCGCGGCGCGACGCCCGCCCATATTCGTCGCGGCGGCGTCCTCGAATCCCAGCGCGACGCCGAGGATCGCCTCCTCGTCCTCCACGGCTTCGACGACGTTACCAGCACTTCGCTGTTCGTCTCCGGCCGTGATGCCGCTCTCCGTGACGCCCTGGTTCTTCAGTCGAAGGACTTTGCATTCCGCGCCTCTCCCGAAGCTGCCGAGTATTTCTGAATATGATGCAACGTCTCCTCTGCACCGTCGGCTTCACCGGAAAAACCGCCGAGGAATTCTTCGCTCTGCTCTCCGGTGCCGGGGTCCAGCAAGTCATCGACGTCCGCCAGAATCGCAGCGGCCAGCTCTCGGGATTCTCCAAGCATCCCGACCTCTCCTTCTTTCTGAGAAAAATCGCCGGAATGGAATACCTGCATGAGCCGCTGCTCACCCCTCCACCGGAACTTCTCAAGACGTATCGCAGCACGAAAGATTGGCCCGCCTATGAAGCAGATTTTCTCGCAGTGATGAAAGAGCGCCGTGTCCCGGCAAGTCTCGATACGTCTTCGTGGTCCCCCCAGGTCTCTCTTCTCTGCTCCGAACCCGGCCCAGAGAAATGCCATCGCCGCCTCGTTGCCGATCTTCTCGCCGGCTACTGGCGGGAGCAAGGTTACGCCGTCGAAATTCGCCATCTCATCTTGTCGCGCCAAAAGCCTGTGAAGCCCCGGCACAAGTCAGGCGGCGTTGCCTCATGACCAAGCTGCTCATCACGGAGATCACGCGCATGGGCCCGGCATTCTGTGTCATCGGCCTTCAGCGCGAAAAGGAAAGGATTCATTCGATTCGGCCCGTGCCTTCCTCGGCAAACGGCTGGATACATTTTCCTCATCAGCGCGGCGACATCCTGGAATGTTCACTCACGCCGTTCCCCGGCGCGAAACCGCACATCGAAGACCGCGTCTCCACGCGCGCCTTTCAGAAATCTTCCGCGCTGGCGGAAGCCGAAATCGTTCCTTTTCTTCGCCGCGCGGAACTCGCCCGCTCCTTGCCTGAGCTTTTTGGATGCAAGATCCACGAAAACAAAAAAGGCAGCGGCCTTTACGCCATGCCATCGGAAGCCCAACGCTCCATCTGCGGCTGCGAAACGCAGAATCTTCGCCTGGAGATTTGCGCGAACGAACTGCGCGGCAGCCTCGTGCTGCCCTCCGGCGAGGTCCTCCGTGATCTGCCTGCCGTCGATCACGATTGGCGCAATTTTGCGGACGCCGCGCTGGCCCCGGACCGCGGCGCGAATCGCCTGCCGCGCCTCGAACGCTTCCTGAATTCCAACTTTCACTACAAAATCATCTCCTGCCCGCATCATTTCATACGGCTGGGGCTCACGCGGCCTTATAACGGTCTCTGCTGGCTTATGCTGGATACGCTCTTTCCGCTCCCACAAAAGGATTGGCTCGAGGAGTTTTGATGAACGATTCCCGGTTCCCGCCCGCTTCGAAAACGGATTCCCGGCGCTCGCTGGTGGAAGCCTGCTTCCGCCGCGAAGCCGGCTCTGCGGCGTCCATCCCCGGCGACAATGTCGATCTCCTTGAGGCCGGCATTCTCGATTCCATGGCTTGGGTAAGTTTTTTGCGCGCAGTTGAAACCGCCAGCGGCGTTTCCGATCTTGGTTCCGGCCTCAACGAGCGTTCCGCGAGTCTTGGAGAAGTTCTGGCGGCATTGCAGAATGCGGCCTCTGAAATCTCCGGCGTAGAAGACGCTGGCTCGGAACAGAAAGTCTCCGCTTCCCCTGCACAGGCTGTGCTCACCGGTTCATCCGCCGTGCCTGGCTCGCGTTTGCTGCCCTCCGAGGAAGTCGATCGCGCCTTCGGCATGCCCGCCGGAAAACTGCGCAGCCGTGCCGGCATCGAATCTCTCGCTTACGTCGCCCAAAGCGAAAACGAACTTACCCTCGCGGCGACGGCCGCGCAGGAAGCGTTGCGTGCTGCTTCCTGTGGAGCGCAGGAGTTGAATTGGATTGTAGCCACCAGCGAAACGCATCACGATTACCCTTCGCTCTCGGCGCAGCTTCATTCCCGCTTGCTCGTGCGCGAAAATTGCGGAGCCCTGGACGTCGGCGGCGCCTGCCTCGGTCTGCTCAATGGCCTCGCCGTCGCACAGTCGCTCATCGGCGCAGGGCAGGCTCAGAAGATCCTCGTCGTCACTGCCGATGTTCACAGCCGCACGCTCACTCCCGGCCGGGTTGCCGGCGAGTTTGGAGGTTTGTTCGGCGACGGCGCCAGCGCTTTTGTTCTTCGAAGCGCCTCTGGCAGCGACTCCCGCGAAGGCTATCGGCTCGGCGAATTCCTCTTCGGCTGCGCCGGCCAGTATGCCGCTGCCATCCAGGTCAACGGCGAAAAAAACGGAGGACTCACCGTGCTGTTTGACGGTGAAGCCCTTTCGCGAGCCGCGATCACCCGCATGGAAAAAATTCTGACCGCCGTCGAGTTGCGCAGTGGCATCCCGCGCAGCTCCGTCGGCGGTTTTGCAACGCACCAACCGAACCCCCGTCTCGTCGCGCTTCTCGCTAAACAATACGGTGTCTCACCGGACGCTTTTCCGCCCGTCGCCAGGACCTGCGGCAATCTCGGCTCGTCTACGTGCGGAGCGGCTCTCCATCAAGCCTTGCGGAGCGCTTCGAAGCAACCGCGCGGCCATCGTCGTCACATCTTTCTTGCATCGCTCGGTCCCGGCCTTTTGTTCGGTGGAGGCTGGCTTACGCCCCACGATGGAGATGCCCACTCGATATTTTGATCGATATGGAAATCAGATCAGGTCGCCACACCCACAAGCCTCAAGACTATGAGCCCGCAACTAAAGGCTAAAACTGAAAACTGAAAACTGAAAACTCCATCCTCAAGGCCTCGGCCGAGTCCTTGCCGTAAAGCTCGCGTCCACACTAGGCACCAGGCATCCAAGCAGCGGCCAGCCCGGATCGCTAACCGTATTCCGTCAGGAGAGACACAACCGCATTATCGAACTGCGAAGGATCAACCGCGCCATTCAGCGCTCCCGCATAAACAGTATAGCTGTGCCCCACCGCCAGGCCATCGATCTCATACGTGCCGTCAAATTGGGCGGGACCCGGGCCGTACCACTCCACCCGCCAATTGTTGCTCCCACGAGTGCGCCACTCGTCCATGTTCCCTCCGCAAGAAGCGTGGCGATCGCAATCGTCGCCGTCCTGGATCATTTTCGGTTGCTCTTCGAGAGGGACCGCATGCCATCGGCAAAGCAGGCGAAGGGCCAGCGAATAAAAGAAAAACGAGAATGAGGATTAGCTAGGCGGCCTCAGCGAACTTCCGGTAAGAAGCCGCATCGAATCAGCGGATTGCCGCCTTCCTGACGCTGAGTGCTGCACCCAGGAGCATCGCAAAAATGGTGCTCTGTGTTCAACTCGGCCAAACTTCGTTCTGATTTGGAACCGGGACGGAGGTGTGCTGTTTCATATTGGGACCACCGCTCCGAGTAAATTCCCGCGTTGACTTCCCCCAACCACTCTCCAATAATCCGCCCATGCCTCGCCCCGATGCCGTCCGCCGCGTCAAGAGCTACTCTGCAGCCGACGGCTACGTCTATCAGTATTACTTCTTCGAAGGCAATCGTGCACAAAAGGAGGGCCGTCCCGGTGGTGAATTTACTTACGTGATCTCCGCCGACCGCCGCTCCGCATTCCCCTTCAAAATCTTCGTCAGGCAATCGGCATTGGACGCCTGGGCAAAGCAGAACGGCCGCTCGCTCACGAGCAGCGAGGAATATGCCGTCGCCAAGATGCGCCTTTTTCAGGCTTTCGATGAAGGTTCCGTCCAGCCTCCACCGGAGGGTCAGCAGGCCCGGGAAGTTGTCGTCGACGAATCCAATCTTGAAGATCTGCTCGGGAAACTCGGGATCTAGCCCTGGATGCCCCTAACGTCCGGGACCGCTGATTCGCACTGAACCAATCCGTAAGTCGCGGCGTCTGGTTAAGTGCAGGGAGAGAGCGGGCTTTCGAGGCTCGCGTGACAACAAATGCAGGAGCTCGTTCTGGTCCAACTAGGGCGCAGGGTCGAGGATGAGCTGGAGCACCAGGCGACCCAGGCTGACACCAGGCGCGAGTTCGAGGAGCGCCTCGCCGAGTGCGGCCCGCTCGCCTATCGCGTGGCCCGCGGCGTCTTGCGCAATACTGCCGATGCGGAAGATGTCGCGCAGGAAGCGCTACTGCGCGGGTATCGTAAGTTCGATCGCCTGCGCGATCGCAACCGCTTCCGCGCCTGGCTCGTTCGAATCACGTTTCGTCTCGCGCTCGACCGTTTGCGCTCCGGGAAACGCCGCGAACTCCGCGACACGCTTTGGTCGCAGCCCGAGCACCAGCCGCGTGCCGCGACTGCCGAAGACCTCGCCGCTTCAAGCGAGTTCCAGGCGCATCTTGATAATGCTCTCGCGGAATTGCCGGAAAAATTGCGCCTCGTCCTTTTGCTTGCGGCCATGGAAGGCCACACCATCGACGAAATCGCCTCCATGCTGGGTATTTCCACGGGCACGGTGAAGTCCAGAATTTTCTATGCGCGAAGGCAGTTAGCGGAGAAGTTGCGATGCCATGCAAACATTATAAAGAAGCGTTGATCGAAGCTGCAGCCAGTGGCGCCCAGCCGCAAGGGGATCTGCGCGCGCACATTGCTGCCTGCGCTGATTGCCGCGCGACATTCGAACAGGAACAATTCCTCTTCTCCTCGATGGACGCTGGCCTTCAAGTCACCGCGAAGGCCGAAGTGCCCCCTTCTCTCTTACCGCGTGTCCGCGCCCGCCTTGACGAAGCGGCGGAGCCACAGAGTCGCTGGATTCAACCCCTGATTTTTTCGGCAGCCAGCGTCACTCTCACATTTGCGATCTTTCTGTTTGCACGGCCACATCCCTCAAGACCCGATAACCAAGCCAAACAGATTCCCCGGGTCCCGGTTAGCGAGACAAACGCTCGCCGTCAGGATTCTGGTCCAGGCACACAGATCATTTCGACCAACGCGAACGATTCCCAAGCGCGACGTCACTCAACTTTATTGCGCCCAGTGGCGTCAAGCCAGCCAGAAGCCCTCGTTCCTCCTGACGAACGTGAGGCACTTGCCCGCCTCATCGTCGTGTTGCAGGCGCGCAGGGAAGTGGCAGTTGCTCTCGTGGCGCCGGCTATGCCGGCGAAAGACGAGCCGGCCAGCCTCGAACCGCTCCACATCAAGGGGCTGGAAATCAAGACGCTGGAAGAACGGCAAACCGAGGTGTCGGACGAGGCAGAGCAGAAACAGTAGCGGATGGTCGAATCAATTTCGCGTGCGTTCGGAGGATAAAATGAAGAGATCGATGGTTTCGTTGATGCTGCTGTTTGGAGTACTCTCGCCATTCTGTTTTGCCCAGGACAAGCAGAAAGCCGAGGATAGTCAGAAGACAGAGTTGCGGACGACTCCTGTCAAGGTGCAGATCGTCTTCACCGAATTCGAAGGCGACAAAAAGGTCAAAAGTCTTCCGTACATTCTCTATATTAACGCTCCTGATGCGCCCGAGTTGAAACCTGGTTGGGTCAAGCTACGGGTCGGAAGTCGCGTTCCGATTTACAGGGGTGGCACTTCTGAAAACATGACTTACCTGGATGTGGGCACCAACATCGATGCTCGCTCCGCCAACTTTAGTGATGGCCGCTTGTTGCTACAAATGAAAATTGAGCGGTCGTGGGTGGAGGGCGGCGTTTCCGTCCCTGTGGCGAAATCAGATGGTTCCGCTTCTGAGACTTCTAGCGGTCATTTTCAGGAGCCTATCATCCGCCAGTTTGTGTCAGAGTTCGACCTGAAATTGCGTGAAGGACAATCCGTCGAGAGCACCATGGCCACTGACCCAACTAGCGGCAAGGTGCTCAAGGTTGATGTCAGTTTCACGATTGTGAAATGATTTGTGCTGCGCCTTAGCTCGTCTATACCAGATTTTTCAGAGCGGTAGACAAATCGGAGTGGAGGAATTGATAGCCGGTTTTTTCTACTGCTCGTGGCAGGACGCGTTGGCTGGATAACAGCAGCGCGTCGGCCATTTCACCCAGCGCGAGCCGCAGCGCAAACGCCGGAGCGGGGAAGAGCGCCGGCCGGTGCATCGCCTTCGCCAGCACGTATGTGAACTCCGCGTTCTGCAGCGGTTGCGGCGACACCATATTAATGGCGCCCCCTACCGAGGCGTTCTCGATCGCGAATCGCAAAATTCCCACGACGTCTTCGAGCGCCACCCACGACATCCACTGCCGCCCAGATCCCAGTTTTCCCCCAGCGCCAAATTTGAATGGCAGCATCATCTTCGGGAGCGCACCGCCCTCGCGCGCCAAAATAATCCCGAACCGAGCCAGCACAACGCGAATCCCTAGCGCGTCGGCCTTCCGCGCTTCCACTTCCCATTCCTGCACCAGCTCCGCCAGAAAATCTGTCCCTGCCTGGCTCTTTTCCGTCAGCGTTTCGTCCCCGCGGTCGCCGTAATACCCGATCGCGGATGCCGACACCAGAACGCTTGGCCGCGCATTCATCTTCGCCAGCGCTCCCAGCAGTGCGCGCGTCGTCTCGATCCTGCTCGAGCACAGTAGCTCTTTTCTTTGCCTTGTCCAGCGCCCGTCCGCAATTGATGCGCCCGCCAGGTTCACAACGGCATCGGCACGCACCCCCGCGTCGCCCAATTCTCCCGTCGCCGGATTCCACGCCACAACAAACCCTTCTTTCGCTTCCCCGCCGCCCGCAGTTTGTGGTCGAACCAATCGGCAAACAGTATGCCCACCCCGCGCCAGCGCGCCCACCAGCGCGGTCCCCACCAGCCCCGACGAGCCCGTTACCAGAATCTTCATCGTTTTCCTCTTCGCTCTTCCTTGTCCGGCGCGGACAAAAGACCATCTCTCCGCACGCTAGGCAACCGGCTCTGAACGGTCAAGCAATCGAAACCTTCAAATCTTAGCTCGCTGATGAAGATGTCGAATTCTCCGTCGTCCTAAACAGATCCAGCACTGCAACGTTCGGGATTGCACATGCTCCAACCCGTCCCACTGGCCCCCTCAAGCAGCGCAGGTTACAATTCCCCTGTGCCACCTGTCTCACAAACGATTCGCGTCACGGTCCTCTTTTTCGGCCGCCTCAAGGAACTCACCGGCCATGCCGAGCATTCCATCGAGTTCGCAGACGCCACGACGATCGAGCAACTCTTTGCTCTCTACGCTGCGCGCCATCCCGAGCTCGCAAAATACCGCTCCTCGGTTGTCGCTTCGCGCAACCAGGAATTCGCCGCCTGGGATACGCCTCTCCGCTCCGGCGACGAAGTCGCGTTTCTCCCTCCCGTGAGCGGCGGCTGACGCATCCACATGGCGACACTCCCCCACGATGACTTCTACCAGTTGGTTCGCGAGCCCATTGACATGGCGGCGCTGGCCCGCCACGTGCGTGCGCCCGACGATGGCGCCACCGTCACTTTCGACGGTTTCGTCCGCAATCAGTCCCACAATCGTCCGACTCTCCACTTGGACTACGAAGCCTACGAATCCATGGCTCTCGCCAAAATGCGCGAAATCGGCGTTCAGCTCCACGAAAAATACTCTATCCATCGCGTCGCCATGGTCCACCGGCTCGGGCGCCTCGGGATCGGTGACACCAGCGTATTCATTGCCGTCAGCGCGCCGCACCGGGCCGCCGCCTTTGACGCCTGCCGCTTCGCCATCGACACCCTCAAGCGCACCGTGCCCATCTGGAAAAAGGAGTACTTCGAAGACGGCGCTGTCTGGGCAGAAGGTGAACTGCCGCCCGCACCCGCGGCGACGCCGCGCGCGAAACCTGCATCTTAACTCCCAATGTCGATAACACCTTTTCGCCCCCACATCACTTTACTCTTGGCCGTCCAAGCGCTGCTCTTCGCCGGAGTCGCGTTCAGCCAGGACCAGTCCGACCGTCCTCCCTGGGCGCGGAAACCGAAGTCCACCGCTACCGCCGACTCGAATTCCAAATCGAGTACGACTTCCACCTCCACTGCGGCCCCCACTTCGTCTCCGGTCGACGAGCCCGGAAAAATCGTCCAGCCCACCTCGCCCGTTCCCGTGGATGAATCGCAAGATCCCGCCGCCCAGCGCGGCCGCATCCGCGTCAACGTCAATCTCGTCAATGTTCTCGTCAGCGTCCTCGACGAAATGAACCGGCCCGCTCCGGACCTTCCCAGGGAGGCCTTCCACTTGTTTGAAGAAGGCGTTGGGCAGAAGATAGACAAGTTCGAATCGGAAACTTCGCAGCCGCTGGACTTGGCCATCATGATCGACTCCAGCCTCAGCGCCCACAAGGAGATCAGCTTCGAGCAGGAAGCTGCCGCCCACTTTATCCGCCAGGTGCTGCGCCCCGGCGACCGTCTGTCCGTTTTCGCCTTCGACGAAAACGTGACGCAGGTCGCGGCGTTTTCGGATAACGTCGCCGAGCTGCAAGCGGCAGTTCGCAAGATTCCTGCCGGCGCCGGCACCTCGATTTATGACGCCGTACTCCTCGGTTCGCGCGCCCTCGAGCGCCGTGGAGACGACCGCCGCCGCGTCATCATCCTGGTTACCGACGCCGGCGAAACCACCAGCACCTCCGACTTTGACGCCGCCCGCAAGGAAGCCGTCCGCTCCAACACGCTCCTCTACACCATCGTCATCCGCCCGGTGAAAAACGAAAGCGGCCGCAATACCGCCGGTGAACATGCCCTCGAAACCATGACCGACACCACCGGCGGCGCCATGTTCTATCCCGACACGCCCCAGGAACTCGGCGCCATCTTCGATCGCATCGACCGCGAGCTCCGCACCCAGTATCTCCTCGCCTACTATCCCACCCCTCGCGGCCCCGCCAACACCTACCGCTCCATTGTCGTCGCCGTCAGCCCCCCCGGCTACCACGTCCGTCACCGCAAGTCGTACCTCACTGGCCCGCAATGAATCCGTGATCGGTGGCACTTCTAATTTCCAACTTCTGCTTCCTAATCGGATCGGGCAAAGTAATTATTTTGGTTGCAGAATTGTTACACCGTGGCCGGCGCTCCTATCGCTTGCAGGATGCGCGTAAAGCGCGGCGAAATGCGTAGCGGATCAAATTCGTGATATTGATGGATGAACAGCAACCTTCCATTGCGCTGCTCCAAAGCACTCTCCAGCAGAGTGAGAGCTTTTTCATGATCGCCCAGCACCGTATAAATGCCGGCCAAATCCACAGGCGAAACATAACGCCGCGTCGCTTCAGATTCCAAGCGGCGCAAAATCAAAAGTCCTTGTTCCTTCTCGCCGCCTTCTATGAGTGCCCGCGCCAGGTCCGCTTGTCCTTCCAGCGTTTCTCCTGCGAGGCTCACGCCCTTCTTATAGGTTGTAATCGCCTCTGGAAACATCTTGTGCGATTCATATGCGTAGCCCAGGTGCCCGTACACTCGCAGGTAGTTTGCATCAAGTGCAATCGTCTTCTTGAACTGTTCCAGCGCTTCTTCGAAACACCCCGCCTTCACGTACGCCAATCCCAGGTGTGAGTTCATGTGCGACGAGAGCGGATCTAATCGCAACAAGAGTTGGGATTCCTCGATCGCTTCCTCGTGGCGTCCCGCCAGCGTGAGGTAATGAGAGTAGGAGTGATGGGCTTCCTCGTACGTGGGCTTCAGCTCCAGGGCGCGCTTGTATTCGCGATCCGCGCCGGCCCACTTCCATTCGCCATAGAACAGCTCGTTCGCCATCGACACGTGGGCCTCCGCAAGATCCGGATTGATGCTGAGTGCGCGCATCGCGGCTTCTCTCGACAGCTCGAAGGCCTTCTTGGGATCCAAATCAGCGTCGGCCCGTTCGGCGTACGCGTCCGCCAGGCCGGCGTAGGCTAGCGCGAAACTCGGGTCGAGTTCGATGGCCCGCTGAAAGTACCGGAGGGCCACTGCGATGGTGGCCTCGGTCTTATTGTCGAGCAGCAGATGGCGTCCTTTGAGATAGGCGGAATAGGCCTCCCAGTTGAGCTGCGTGGCGGGCTGAGGCGCTGCGCGGCGCTGGCCCAGCCCGACGTCGATACGTCGCGCGATCGCCTGGGCCACATCCGATTGGAGCTCGACCACGTCTTTGAAGCCCCGGTCGAAGCTCTCCGACCAGACGTGCATCTGGTCGCTCACGCGGATAAGTTGTGCGGTAACCCGCACACGCGAGCCGGCCTCGCGCACGCTACCTTCCAGCACATAGTCAACGCCCAGCTCGTGCCCGATTTGGTCGATGCCCTTACCGCTGTTCTTGTATTTCACCGCCGACGTGCGGGCGATGACGCCGAGCCGCTTCGGATCCATTGCGCCAAGTTGTGAGATCATCTCCTCCGTCATGCCATCTGCGAAAAACTCCTGACGGGGATCTCCTGTTAGGTTCTGGAAGGGCAGCACCACGATGCGCATCTGTACCCCCGGACGCTTCGGCGTCGCAAAGCGATAGGTGATTACCGCGGCAATCAGCACCACCACCGCGCCCAGCGCCAACCATGGTCGCGCACGCGAGCCATGAAGGACCGAATGCTCAATCACCGCCGGACCATTCGAACCTGCTTCCTGCCCTTCGCTTGAAACCTGCGCTAACGCGGATTCGGCTACTACCGCCGGCGCAGGTTTCGCAATGAACCGATATCCGCGCCGTGGTAGGGTCGCGATGACCCGCGGCCGCTCTGCGTCGTCGTTCAGAACCGCCCGGATCTGCTTGATGGCCTGGTTGATGGCCAGATCGAAATCGACGAAAGTATCGCCCGGCCAAACGTGGTCGCGCAGCTCACGCCGGGTGATCAACTTGCCAGGACGGCTTGCAAGGTATGCCAGGATCTTGAATGGCTGGGGTTGCAGTTTTAGAGAGGAGCCCTGTTTCCGTAGTTCCTCGGCAGCGAGGTCGAGTTCGTAGTTCTCGAAACGGATGACACTCGGATTTTGCGTCCCTGGACGCATGCCTGTTATCGCGCTTGGCCGGGATTATAGCCCAAAAAGCCCCTTTCGCTCGTATCGCTTACCTCATCACATCTCTATCACTCAGAAAGCATCGGCCGAACATTGCGTTGCGGCAGCCCTCGGTGCACCGTGGCCGCTAGGAGGACCCCATGCGTAATATCCAGAATCACCTTGCACAGCCCACTCTTATCTTTGGCGCTTTGATAGCTATCTGTATCAGCATTTTGCTGCCGGTCCAGGCGCAATGCCCGGCAACCCCAAACATCTTTCAATCCAGCTTGCTCGAACCGCCCCAGCCCGGAAAAGAGTTAAGCACCGAGCAGCTTCAACAGATCCTAGCTTCCGGTAGCATGCCGGTCTTCGACGTGCGCTTCGAGCTGGAATACGCGATCTCGCACATCCCCGGCGCCATCAACATCCCTCCCCTCAACAACACCTCCGTGGAACGCGAAGTGAGCCAGATCTCTGCTCTCTTCCCCATCAATCCGCACGCCGAGTTTGTCCTCACCTGCAATGGCCCCTTCTGCGGCAAGAGCAAACGCGTGGCAGCCGCATTGGCTGTCGCTGGCTATGACAATTTTTATCGATATCAACTCGGCTTACCGGTGTGGCGCGCACTGGGCAACACAGTGCGAACCGATTTTGAAGGCTTCGCCTACATCTTCAATCGTGACCACACCGCCGTCTTTGTCGACGCCCGCACTCCACAGGATTTCCTGGCCGATACAGTCACCTGCGCCGTAAACATCCAGCCAGGCGAAGCGACTGCCGCGAATGACGACGGCCGTCTGCCGCTCTGGGACAAAGGCGCGCGCGTGGTCGTCTTTGCCGATGATCCTCAGCTTGCAAAGAAGGTTGCCTCCGAAATCGCTAAGAAAGCCTATTGGAGCAGCAGCTATTTCAGCGGCACCTTCGCGGACCTGGACAACAGTCACCTCCGCATCCACAGCTCGCGCCGCTGCCCCAACGGCCTACCTTCTGCCGAAACTGATGATGAATAGACCAGCCTCCGGCAGGGCTTTACAGTGCGGGCGCGCCGAGGCGGATGGCCCGGGCAACAGATCTTGCGATAAAATTGAGCTGATGAGATGACGGCGTCGGCTACCACGTCCGCCGCCGCAAGTTTTACCTCACCGGCGCCCAATGATTGCGCGCAGTCTTCCGAGAGCCGCCACTTTCAATCAGGCTTGGAACAATCTCCACAATTGGCGATGCTTTTTAGGAAGCCTTATTGAAGATTGCTTGTGTGCGCCGGTTCCGCCATTTTCAGTTGTTGGTCAGCCTTTTCGAGCGCCTGAGTCCTAGCCTGGTGGTAATAGTCTGCGAGACCCTTGTGATTCTCATAGGGTGTCGGATATTGCTTGCCGTACATGGAAAAGGAAGAGCGGGATTTGGCGAATTACTACCTCACACACCCCAGCAAAACTGCATCTTCTTGACGACTGACATGGGAATAGGCCTCCTGGCTCATAAGGCGTCGTGCGCGAGCGGTTTGCTTCATCACGGCCTCGTACGCCATAGGCGTACAAAACCGGCAAGAAAGAAGCGCGGAAGGATTCATAAGGATTTAGTTTGAATGGGCGGCTAGCCAATTCGCGAAAAGAGACGCGGACGACCGAGCCATCCGCCGTTGACGGGGCAGGTGGCACACCCTATGTGCTTGGCTCTCAATCGCGTGGCCTACCCTTTTGCGATTTTGTTTTTTGCAAAGAGTGGACATTCTTCGCTTCGTCTCGCCTCCGCGGGAATCCTTCAACCTGTCCCCGCAGCCGTTCAACCCTCAATTTCGACGATTCCCTGCAAAATACTTAATAGTTGATACCCGCGTGCTATCCTATCCCCGTGTTCGTCGAAATGGATCCTCGACAGGTCTTTCCTTTCTCTAACCTGTCCGCTGTCCCCCTGGCTCACTATCCCCCTAAGTCCTTCCCCCTCATAACAAGCAAACTCGGTTTGCCCCTCGTGATAAAGTGAAGAAGGTCATCGCGCGGCGCGCAGACCGATACTTCGGAAAACTACCAGTTTCGCCATGACCAAGAACTATCTCCAAGTCGCCGTAGAAATTGCCCATGAAGCCGGCAAAATTCTCAGCGAAGAATTGTCGCGCCCGTTGGACATTGCTTACAAAGGCGACGAGGTAGATCTTGTCACCCAGGCGGACAAGCGCTCGGAACGGTTCATCGTCGAGCGGCTAACCAAATACTTTCCCGACCATGCCATTGCAGCCGAAGAGGGAACGGGGCATGAGAGCGCTTCGGCTTCGGAATTTCGCTGGCACGTCGATCCGCTCGACGGCACCACGAATTTCGCCCACCGGTATCCTTGCTTCTGCGTCTCGATCGCTCTCGCCCAGCGGGACACGCTTCTCGCCGCCGTCGTCTTCAATCCGTTTTACAATGAACTCTTCACCGCCGCGCACGGCGAAGGCGCCACCTTCAACGGCAAAAAAATCCACGTTTCCAAGGTCGCCACGCTCTCGACAAGCCTGCTCTGCACCGGCTTTCCCGTGCGCAACCGCAAGGCCAGTCCGAATCTTCAATACTACGGCGACTTCACCCAGCACTCTCACGGCGTGCGCCGCGATGGCTCCGCCGCGCTCGATCTGGCCGCTGTCGCCGCCGGCCGCTTTGACGGCTTCTGGGAATTTAATTTGCAGAAATGGGACACGGCCGCGGGCGTCCTGCTAGTTGAAGAAGCCGGCGGCAAAGTGAGCGATTTCGCCGGAAATCCTTACCAGCTTGGCGGCCCCGTCATTCTCGCCACCAACGGACTGATCCACGAAGAGATGCGAGCCATGGCGCTGGAGATCTCCCGCCGGGCCCTGCCCGCTCCTGCCCATTCGGCTGCAAACCCTTGAAAGTCTTCTCTTTACGCCCTAATTACAACCTTACGCCGGGCTTATGACTTCATTACGCCAGCAAAGCTAG
>Ga0137398_10000206_pt1 | contig 18976 bp, 15 predicted proteins | sample czorhiz216metaG_FD_106659 | JGI IMG/M metagenome (GOLD analysis project Ga0137398, IMG submission 106659) | Vadose zone soil microbial communities from Angelo Coast Range Reserve, California, USA - czorhiz2.16 metaG | ecosystem: Environmental > Terrestrial > Soil > Vadose zone | place: USA...
TCCCGTCGATCGTCTGCTTCTTGAGCTTCTCGAACTCGTCCTCCGGAAAGGTGGGGCGGCGCAGCAGATCGGCCAGGAGATCCAGCATCACCGCCTGGTCGCGCGACATGAACTCGCCGGATACGTACGAGTGCTCCAGCCCCGCTCCGGTGTCCAGCTCCGCTCCGAGCCCGTCCACCAGGGCCGCGATCTCCTGCGCGGTCCGGTGCCCCGCTCCCTTGCGCAGGAGTCCCACCGTGATCGCGGCCACACCCTCTTTTCCCGGAGCGTCGGCGAGGCCTCCGCAACGAAGAATGGCGTGGAAGGCGATGAGCGGAACGTCGTGCTTCTCGGCCAGGATCACCAGGGCGCCGTTCGGCAGATGGACCTCGCGGGTCCGCGGAAACTCGAAGGCCGATGCCGCCCGGGGCGAGCCCAGGAGGAAGAGGAGCGCGGCGATTCGCAGGGAGCGAATCATCGCCCTACTTCCTCTTTTTTGGGCACCAGGGTGCCCACCGTCCGGTTCTTCTCTTCGAACGTCTTCCGCGCGAGCGATTGGATCTCGGCGCGCGTGACCCGCTCGTAGCGCTCCGGGGCCGTGAAGAGCTTCCGGTAATCGCCGTGGAGCACCTCGAAGGCCCCCAGCACCTCCGCCTTGAAGTTGATGGTCTTGAGCTCCCGCCAGTACCCCGCGAGCGCGCCGTTCTTCGCCTTGCGGAGCTCCTGCTCCGTGGGGCCCGTGGCCGCGAGCTTGGAGAGCTCGTCCAGCAGCGCCGTCTCCGCGCCGGCGAGCATCTTGTCCGGGGCCACCGTCACGCTGATCTTGAGAAGCCCCGGGTCGAAGCCCTCGGGGTTCACGTACGCCGACACGCCGATCGCCACCCGGTCCTGGTCCACGAGCCTCCGGTAGAGCCGCGAGGATTCGCCCGAGCCCAGGATATCCACCATGAGATCCCGTGCCTCGGCCTCCTTGTCGTCCGCGGCGCCGGTGTGGAACGCCATCTCGAGGAGCGGCGTCTGGCCGAACTTCCGGATCGAGACGCGCCGCTCCCCCACCTGGGGTGGCTCCTGGGTCACGCGATCCTTGGGCTGGGGCACGGCCGGGATGGGCCCGAAGTAGTGCTCGGCGAGTCGGAAGACTTCCTCCGGGGTGACGTCGCCCACCACGATCATCGTGGCGTTGTTCGGCGCGTAGTGAACCTTGAAATACGCGCGGAGGTCGTCGATGGTCCAACGCTCGATATCGCCCGGCCAGCCGATCACGGGGTTGTGGTAGGGGTGCCCGACGTAGGCGGCGGCCTGCACCTGCTCGTCGAGGAGGCTCTCGTTGTCGTTGTCGACGGAGGTCCGCCGCTCCGAGTAGACCACCTGCCGCTCGCTCTCCACTTTCTTGGGGTCGAAGGAGAGGCAGCAGATGCGATCCGCCTCGAGGCGAAAGACCAGGTCCAGGATGCTCCTCGGGAACCAGTCCTGATAGCAGGTCACGTCCTCGCTCGTGAAGGCGTTGGTCGATCCGCCGTTCTGCTCCATGAGCCGGTCGAAGCTGCCGGGCGGGTAATGCTCCGATCCGTTGAACATCATGTGCTCGAAGAAGTGGGAGAGCCCGGTGATCCCGGGCCGCTCGTTCCGGCTGCCGACGTGGAACCAGTCGTAGACGGCGACGTTCGGGATGTCGTGGTCCGGCCAGACCAGAATCTTCATGCCGTTGGGGAGGGTGCGCCCCTGGATCTCGCGGGCGGAGGACCCGGCGCCCAGGGGCGCCGCGGCGCGCGACGGGCTCGGAAGCAGGACAAGCGTTAGGAAGACTGCGATCCAGGAGAGTTGTCGATGCTTCACCCGCGCCCCCCGCACGAGAACTCCGGCCGGTGCTCCAGGGGCGCGATTCTACTATACATACCGTGGGACCTGCCGATAGAAGGAGCGACCCGGAGGGACCCATGAACGATCGGTTCGGACTCAAGTCGCGTTTGTTTGCGGTGCTGGTGGTGGCAAGCTCGATCGGGCTCTCCTGCGCGGGACCGAACAAGCTCGCGCAGCAGAGCGAGAAAGCGTACGGCCAGGGTGAGCTGAACAAGGCCTACCAGAAAGCCGCGAGCGCGCTGCGGAAGGATCCCGAGAACCAGCGGGCTCGCGCCGCCATGACGCAGGTGGCGGGGAGGCTCATGGACGAGCGTATGGCCGAGATCCGCGGGCTCGCGGCCCGGGACACCGTTGCGGCCGCAAACCGCTCGCTCGAACTCGGCAAGTTCCGTGACGAGCTGGCGGGCTATCGGATCGTGCTGGCGCCCGATCCCGCGTTCGACCGGGACGACGCCGCGATCCGGCATGGGGCGGCGGGAATCGAGTACGCCCAAGCGGTGGACGATCTCGGGGCGGACGCTCCCAAGCGCGCGTACGACGAGTTCCAGACGGCGCAGCAGTTCCAGTTGCACTACCGGGACGTGGCGCACCGGATCCAGCAGGCCTACGACGAGACCCAGCCGCGCGTCGCGTTCTTCCCCTTCGCGAACGAGACCGATCTCGGCGCCCTTTCCAAGGGATTCGCGGACCGGGCTTACGCCGAGCTGTCGCGGCGGATCGCCTCCTCCGATTTCCGCTTCACCGAGCTCATCCCGAGCGGGCGCGTCTATGAGGCGCTTCCCGTGGCGATGCTCGACCGGATGAGCCCCCGGCAGGCCGCGCGCATCGGGCGTGACCTCGGCGTGGATCGGGTGATCGTGGGCCGGTTCTACGGCCTGCGCACCAACACGAATGTCGGCGCGTTCACCCAGACCGTCTACCACAAGACCGTGGACAAGGATGACAAGGGCGCCGAACGGGAGCGCTACAAGGAAGGCACGATGGTCGTCGTGACGCGCGATCGCGAGCTCTCGGTGGGCTATGAGTACTCCATCGTGAGCGTGGAGGACGGAACCGCCATCACCGGGAATTCGGGGACGCTTCATGCCTTCGCACACTCCATTCTGGCATCGACCCCCGTGAGCGGCGACGACAAGGACTACTGCCTGCTTCCTCCGGACCTGAGAAAGCAGGACACGGAGCGGGCGAAGCAGGTGGACTCGGACTGGCAGGATCATTGCGGCGAGTGGTCCCTGGGCGACCTCCTCGCGAGATCGCGGAGCGACCGTGGGAGCGGATACGCCTCGCGCTACGGCGATGGCTGGGTGCTTCGGGCGAACGGGCGGGCGTTCTTCCTGGGCGAGCTGCCTCCCGAGGGCGAGCTGGCGAAGCTCGCGTTCGGTCAGGTCTGGGAGCCGCTCACGCAGAGCCTCGCGGAGCTGGACCGCGCGGAGCCGGCCCGGGGCCAGGCGTACGGGCCTCGGCAGCGCTAGCTCACGTCGCGCAGCGGAGCCCCTCCACGACGCACGTGTGGCAGGCGCGCCAGCGGAGCTGGATCGCGCGCCCGGCCTGATGGAGTGAGTCTCCCAGCCGCGCCTCCGGGACCTCGACCAGGATCGGGCACGTCATGACGCCCCGGGCCGTGACGGTCCGGCTCGAGGAGCAGATCAACGATTCCTCGATCTCCGGCGCCAGGGGTTCCGGGCCCAGAGCCTCGCGCTCCAGGTATCCACGCGAGCGCCGCTCTTCCCTCCCGATGCGAAGCAGGGGAAGAAACTTGACCCGCGGGTGCGGGAGACCCAGCCCGCGCAGGAACTCCGTGAACGCCGCGCGCGCCTCGGCCGCCTTCAACGCCTCCTCGTGCTCCACCACGGTGACCACCGGCGAGACGCCGGCCCGCGCCAGACGTCCGAGCGCCGCCACGACGCCGTCGAACACGCCATGCCCGCGCACACGGTCGTTTCGCTCCGCCGTCGTGCCGTCGAGGCTGACGCGGAGGTCGAAGGAATAGCGGCTCTCCCTGAAGCGGCTCGCGATCCACCCGGCGAGATCCTCGTCGATGAGGAGCGCGTTGGTCAGGATGGTGAGCGGCATCCACCGAAGTCCTACGTCCACGAGGTCCCGGATCTCGGGATGGAGAAAGGGCTCGCCCCCGGTGAAGTACGCGTCGCGCGCGACCAGCGCGGCCGCCTCCTCGAGGGCCGCCTCCACCTGCGCCCGCGGCATGACCGCGAGGGAATCGCTCTTGGGCCCGGCGCTCACGAAGCAGTGGCGGCAGGCGATGTTGCAGAGCGTTCCGGTGACCTGCACCCAGACCGTGTCCAGGGACCGAAACGAAACCCGAGGGCCTTCCATCACTTCATACCGGCCCTTCCCGCATGATCACCGGCGACGCGGGGAGCAGGTCCAGCTTCAGCGTCTTCCCTTTCCGGTCGACCTGGCCGAACTGGAGCACCCCGGTGGGACAGCTCTGCACGCACGCCGAGCAGCGGACGCACTCGGGGTCCTGCATGGGCGCGCCCTTGTTCGCGAAGTTCATCACGTCGATGCCCTGGTGGCAGACCGAGGTGCACACGTTGCACGAGATGCACTTCTTCTTGTCGGCGACGATCGCGAACCGGCTGAAGCGCGCGTAGATGTGCATGAGCGCGGCCAGCGGACAGAAGAAACGGCACCAGACGCGGCCGGAGAACCAGAAGTAGAGGCCGTAGCCCAGGACGCCCGCCAGGAACACGTCCACGCCCCACTTGTACGGCGTCTTCAAGAACGGGTCGAAGATGGAATCGATCCAGTTCCCGTCGGGCAGGATCCACCCGAGAATCCGTAGGATCAGGAGCAGGACCGCGATCAGGAGGACACCCTGCCCCGCCATGTTCAGGCGGTTCCAGAAGGGGCCGTGGGGCATCTTGTGGCGCTGCGTGTCCCCCAGGGTCTCGGCGAGCGCGCCGCACGAGCAGATCCAGCCGCAGTAGACGCCCTTGCCGAAGAAGTAGATGCCGAGCGGGATCAGGACGAGGGTCTGCAGGGCCCCGATCCCGATCCACCACCACAGCGGGTCGTGGGTGAAGATGTTGTAGACGTCCAGCGGCCAGGCGAGGATGAGCCCGTACGCCCGCCAGAATTCCCGCCCGTGGCCGTAGGTCACCACCGGAAAGAGCGCGTCCAGGAGCCCGCGCGGCAGGAGGCCGTGATAGGCGAGCTGCGGCAGGATGATCTCGGGCAGCAGGAAGAGCGGAAGGACCTGGACCAGCATGAGCGTCAGCGTCTGGGCGGTCACGTACGGGGTCTTTCGCCGGCGGATGCGCTTGAGCCCGAAGACCACCACCACGGTGGAGTAGGCGAGCGTGTACCAGAACGAGGGGCCCGAGGCGCTGATGGCGATCGTGCCCAGGAGCGTGCTGGGCGTCCGGGCGTCGGAGGCGATCGCGCCAGGCGCCCGGCTCAGGAGATCGGGCAGGTTGAAGGGAAACCAGTGCCGGTCGGCGAAGAGCTGCGACATGGAGCCGCCGGACTTCCAGTTGTAGAGCCAGACGCAGAAGAGGACGAAGAGCGAGAGCGCCGCCCATTGCGCGCGGCGCATCTCGCCGGCGATCCGGATCCCGGACCGGCGGAAGAATTCCAGGGGCGCCTCGCGGCCGAGCATCGTGAAGACGACGTCGTTTCGGATCGTCTCCTCGCTGCCGTCGGCGAGCACCGCCTCCGTGGGGCGGATCTCCTTCACGCGCGTGCCCAGTCTGAGCTTGAGCGAGCCCTCCGTCACCAGCCGGTCGACTCTCACCACGTTCTCGTGCTTCGGACGGGAGAATTCCTTGCGCCGGTAGGAGAGCGTGACGTGGGCGCCGGCCTGGGCCAGCGCGATCGCGGTTTCCAGCGCGGAGTCCCCACCTCCCACGACCAGGGCCTCCTGCCCCGCGTAATCCTTGGGGTCGTAGAGGCGGTTGTACACCTTGTCCAGGTGCTCGCCCGGCACGCCCAGCATCCTGAAATCCCCGCTCTTGCCGATCGCGATCAGGACGCGGCGCGCCTTGAGGGTGGCGCCGCCCTCGAGGCGCACGTCGAGGAGATCACCCGTTCGCTCCACGCGCTCGACGCGCGCGGCCGTGGGGCGGATCCCGGCCTGGTCGGTCTGGGCCCTGAGCTCCGAGATGAGCTCCTCCTTCACGTCGGCCTTTACCTGTAACGCTCCGGCAGGCGTCATCGAGCGGGGGTACGTGAAGATGGGCTTTCCCTTCGGGAAATTCACCAGGGTGGTGAAGGGCTCCGTCGCCTCGAGGATCTCGAACTTCAATCCGAGGTTTCGCGCTTCCACCGCCGCCGCCATTCCGGAGACGCCGGCTCCCACGATCGCCAGGTCGAGGACCTGGCCCGCGCCCGGTGGCGCGGGGTCCGAGGGCGTGGCGGCGCGGGCGACGCGCGCGCCCGAGTCCAGGGCGAACTTGAGGAGCGGGATGCCGGTCAGGTCGCCGGAGATCGAGGCGCCTGGAACGTTGGTCGCTCCGTCCGCGCGCGACTCCGGGAGCCGTTCCACGGTGCCGGCCGGCCAGCGCGTGTGCAGCCATTCCGCGTAGCGCGCGATGAGTCGCAGCATTCACACCCTCGGCGTGGACGAAAAAAGAAGAAGCCCGTGGAGAGACTCTAGGCTTCCGCCCCTCCACGGGCCAGAAAAGAAACGACGACGAACGGCTACTTGCCGGTCTCCGTCTTGTTCTCCTTCGCCTCGGTGGCCTTGCTCTCGGTGGCCTCCTCGGACTTGCTTCCTTCCGGAGCCGCGCCCATCTTGGCTTCCTGCTTCGCGATCACGTGGCCACGCACCTTGGTGTACTCGGCCTTCGTGAGCACGTTCTTCTTGGTGAGCTCGGTCTTCGACTTGTACGGGCGGCTGTCGATGATCTTCTGCGCGAGCTCGTCGGTGATGCCCGGGAGCTTCATGAGATCTTCCTTGCTCGCGCTGTTGAGGTCGACCGCGGGGGCGCGATGGCTCTTGGACGCCATGTGCGCCGGGTGCGAGGTGGACTTGGCCGCCATGGCGTTGGACGCTGCAGCCTTCGGGGCCGGTGTCACCGAGGACTTGGCCGTACCCGTGGCCGCGAACGCCGCGACCGGAAGCATGATCGCGATGGCGAAAGCGGAAAGCGTGCGAATCTGGGTCGAGCGAATCATGGAGAGTCTCCTATGGAGGGCAATCCGAACACACCGCCGCGCCCTCCAGGCGGACGGGGTGGGGACGGCTCATAAGCCGATCCCTGGACACATCGACTGCGATTGTGAGTGGGTGGTGCGTCGGGAAAGCGGTGCTGCTGAGAACTATCTGCGATGCGGGAGAGGAAAGGTCAGATCGGGGACCGGCCCTCGGAGGGCCGCGGCCCAGGCTCACCATTTCGATATGGGAGCTCGGCGATTCCAGCGAGCAGAGATCCAGCCGCGCCGTCGCCGTGGAGATGCTGGTGCTGCCGGGAGAAACCGCCTGCTGCCCGTGACTTCCGGTCCTGCTGCGCGCGTGCTGGCGGTACTCATGAGACGAAGGCCGGAGCGCGGCATGATGGTGCGGGACGTGGCGAACCGGCTGTGAAGGGGATCCTCCCGTAGCACTCATGGGACCGCGGTCGCTGAGCTGAGCCCGGTCGGCCGTGTGGCGCCGGTGGTGCTTATGCTTGTGACGCGCTCGGGTCGCGTGGGTTGCCGTAGCCGATGCGCCCGCTACCGAGTGCCGCGGGGAGGCGGCTGCTCGGAGGGGCGCCGGGGGGGAGGATGTGGCACCGGAAGCCTCGGACGAGCCCGCGAACGCGAGCGCCGCCGAGACAGCCAAGGCCGCGATGAAGAACTGTCGTTTCACGAATGCTCCGGCTCCTATGCGCCCGGCCAATCCGGTGCGCCTTTCCCCACCTCGTGCTACCCCTTGCGGGGCGCCGGGTTCCCTCACCCATGGACACCAGGACCGCCCACCATTTCCCATATAACTCACGACGCTACAGCCGGTTGTCGTGCGATCGCAGGGCGCCCCGGGGACCGGAAATAGGACCGGATTCCCCCCGTGGATTGCGCCCGGACCAGCGCCAGCGCTACTTGAGGCAGTGCCATGGGATCAGGATACACAAGATAGCGATCCTCGAACGCCGGGTTGAACTTCTCCTTCCACCGGAACAACCCCTCGAACTCGTAGAACCTCGCCAGATGCTGCATGAGGAAGGCCCTCGCGCGCTCCGGCCCCTTGTCGAACGCCGGGTCGACCGCGGCCCTCCCCTCCTCTCCGTCCACCATGGCGAGCGGCGACAGCGAGAGCGAGAGCAGCGCGTCCCCTCGCTCCTTGGCCGCCTCGACGGACTTCGCGATCAGAAACTCCATGGCGCCCGCGGGAGCGTCGCCGCGCCGCCTCATGAGATCCAGCGCCCAGCCGCGTCGGGCCCAGATTGGCACCCACGTCGTGAACGCGACCGCGCGCCTGCGTGCATGGTCCCAGGCCACGGCGACCCACTCCCGCGAGAGACGGTGCGGGTCGAATCGCCCCATGGAAAAGCCCATTTCCCCGCCGCGCCGCTCCGCCAGCCACTCGTTCGAGATCTGCCGCAGCTGGTCCACCAGCCCGCCCGCGTGCGCGCCGTCGAACGGGTTCAGGCCCGGAACGAAATGGCGCACCTCGAGGCCCGAGGTTTCGAGCTTCCGCGTCGCCCGCCGAACGTCCCCCATCGCCGAGCCCTCGAGCGTGAACCGGTCGGTCCAGAGGATCGGGTCCTCGCCGATGTGGAGCGCGCGCCATCCGAGCGAGCGGTACAGCGGAAGCCGCTCCGGCCTGGCCTGGAACAGGGCGAAGCTCCAATCCCGCTCCGAACAGTGGGCCGCGAACGCCCCCAGGAGGGGTAGAAGCTCCTCCTCGGGGCCCGCCGGGTCGCCGATCGCGATCAGCGTGTCCGACTCGAACCGGTACGCGATCACCGCGCGGCCGTTGGCGCTGAAAAAGTAGTCCGCGTCGGGCGCCAGGGCGAACGCGGCCACCGAGGAGTCGCCGTACTGCTCGAGCAACCCCTGGACCCGGGCCGACTCGAGGCGATGGCGGCCACGGTGCCGAACCGGCTTCAGGGCTGCGAGGCCGATTCCGGCCACGAACGTGAACGCGAGGATGCTCAGCGAGTCGAGAAACCACCGGACCACGTTCCGGGCATGCGGCCCTACCTGGTACGGGAGAGAGAGTGTTTCGTGACCGATTCCGAAGAGCCGGTAGGCGGACTCGGCCACCGCCCGCCCCGGCGAGCCGCCGCCGCCGTAGAGGGACTCCAAGATCCAGCACCCCGCGACCGCGTAGACCGCGAAGGCGACCGCAGCCACGAGCGCGCGGGATCGCAGCGCCCTCAGGGAGAGCTCGCGGCTCTTCACCCGGAAGGCGTCCCCGCTCACCCCGAGCGCGAACAGAAGCGCCGTCGCCGCGGTGGCTTCCTCGAAATCGAACGCCTTGAGCATGTTCACCGGCACCGAGACGGCGCAGAGAAACATGGCGGCCACGAAGGCGCGCCGCTTGCCGCGCCGAAGCCCCCACGCGGTCAGGAGCAGGAGCACGCCCGCGAGGAGCGTGAAGGTGCGGCTGGTGTCCAGCACCGTGGTGGGCACGATGCGGCGCAGCGCGACGAGACGCTGCGGCGGATGGGAGAGAAGCGCGGAGAAGAGGTTGATGATCCCCTGGGCCGCCACGGCCAGCGAGAGCGCGACGCGGCGCGTGGTGACGCCGGGATCGACGCGCGGACGGATTCCCTCGAATGCCGTTTTCATGGGAGGCTGATATAGTACCAGCGATGGCCACGCTCCGCATCGCCGCAACGGCGCTCCTCGTCTTGATCCTGGCCGGCTGTTCGAAAGGAGATCCCGGAATTCGCGGCAGCGGAACGATCGAGCTGGACGAAGTGGACGTGGCCTCGCTGGTGGGCGGACGCGTGACCGAGATCCGGGTCCACGAGGGCGATTCGGTCCAGGCGGGCGACACGCTCGTGATGCTCGCGCAGGGAGAGGTGACGGCCGGCGTGCGCGAGCAGGAAGCGGAGGCGCAGCGCGCGAGCGCCCTGGCGCGGGACCAGGAGCAGGGGCCGCGCCCCGAGGAACGGAACGCGGCGAAGGCCGACCTGGACACCGCGGTGGCCGCGCTCTCCCTCGCGCAGAGCGAGCTCGTCCGCGTCCAGTCCCTCTTCGCGCGGAAGCTGGCGGCGCAGGCCGATCTCGACCGGGCCGTGACGCAGCGCGACCAGGCCGCGGCCCGTCGCGACGGCGCCGCGCAGCGCTACCGTCTCCTCGAGTCCGGCTACCGGAAACAGATGGTGGACGCGGCGCGCCAGGGCGCCGAGGCGGCCCTGGCCGGGCTCATGTCGGCGCGGAGCAAGGCGCGCGAGCTGGTGCTCACGGCGCCCGTCCAAGGCGTGGTCCTCCTCAAGAACGTGCAGCAGGGGGAAGTCGTCGGCCCCACCGTGCCCATCCTGACGCTGGGCGACCCGAGGAAACTCTGGATCCGTGTCTACATCGCGGCGCCACGGGTCGTGGGGGTCCATGTCGGGGACTCCGTCCTGGTCACCGTGCTCGGCGACCGCCGGGAGTACCCGGGGCGCGTGGTCGAGATCGCGACGCGCGCCGAGTTCACGCCGCGCGCGGCGCTGACGGAAGAGGAGCGCGCCAACATCGTGTTCGGCGTCAAGGTGGCCCTCGACGCCCAGAACGGCGGCCTCAAACCCGGATTGCCGGCCGATGCCCGGATCCTTCCCAGGAACTGAGCCCGGCGGTACGGACCCGGTCGTCGAGGTCCACTCCATCGTGCGCCGGTTCGCGAAGATCACGGCCGTCGACGACGTCTCCTTCGAGATCCGGTCGGGCGAGATCTTCGGAATCCTGGGACCCAACGGCTCCGGAAAGACCACCACGGTCCGGATTCTCTGCGGCCTCCTCCAGCCCACGTCGGGCACGGCGCGCGTCGCGGGGATCGACGTCGTCCGGGACCCCGACGCGGTGAAGTCGCGGATCGGGTACATGTCGCAGTCGTTCGGGCTCTACCGCGACCTCACCGTCGAGGAAAACCTGAGATTCTACGCCGGGGTGTACGACCTCGAACGAGGCTGGCGCGAGCGCGTCGACTGGGCGATCCAGGCGATGCACATCTCCGCGGCGCCCCGCCAGCTGGCGGGCACGCTCTCGGGCGGGATCAAGCAGAGGCTCGCCCTGGCCTGCGCGCTCCTCCACTCCCCGCCCGTGGTGTTCCTGGACGAGCCCACGGCGGGGGTGGATCCTGCGGCGCGGCGTCTCTTCTGGAAGATCATCCGCGGCCTGGCGGACGGGGGCACGACGGTGATCGTCACCACGCACTACATGGACGAGGCGGAGAAGTTCGACCGGCTGGCGTTTCTCTCGCGCGGAAAGCTCAAGGCGGTGGGCACCCCGGGCGAGGTGAAGTCCAGCTTCGGCGTGGGACGGAGCCTGGAGGACATCTTCGTGACGCTGCAAGAAGGCGAGGGCGCATGACGCGGCACCGGCTCCGGTCCATGATCTGGAAGGAGTTCATCCAGATGCGCCGCGATCGCGCCACGGTCGCGCTGATGCTGGGCATCCCGATCATCCAGCTCCTGGCCTTCGGCTTCGCGATCCGGTTGGACGTCCGGCACCTCCCGATGGCGGTCTACGACGAGAGCCGCACGCAGGAGAGCCGCGACCTGATCCAGAAGCTCGAGGCCACGGGCAACTTCGACGTGACCCGGCACGTGGGCTCGTACGAGGAGGCGAACCGGCTCATCGACCGCGGCGCCGTGCGGGCGGCGATCGTGATCCCGGAGGACTACGCGCGGCGGATCAAGCGCGGGCGCTCCACGGCGCCGCAGCTCCTGGTGGACGCGTCGGACCCGAACACCTCGCAGAACGCGATCGCCGCGGCGCAGCTGGTGGGCCAGCGGAAGAACATCGAGATCCTCTCCTCGCTCTCGCGCGCCCCGTCCCGCGTGGAGACCCCGCCGGTGGACATCCGCGTCCGGCCGCTTTACAACCCGGCGCTCAAGAGCTCGATCTTCATCGTCCCCGGCATCATCGGGATGATCCTCTCCATCACGATGGTGATCATCACATCGATGTCGGTGGTGCGGGAGCGGGAGTCGGGAACGCTGGAACAACTCATCGTCACGCCGATCACGCGCGGGGAGATCATGATCGGAAAGATTGCCCCCTACGTCCTGGTGGGCTACGTGCAGCTCACCGCGGTGCTCACGCTGGGGCATTTCATTTTCAACGTCCCGATCCGCGGGAGCCTGCTCGTGATCTACGTCGTGACGTTCCTCTTCATCACCGCCAATCTGGGATTGGGCCTCTTCATCTCCACCCTCGCCAAGACGCAGGCGCAGGCGATGCAGGGCTCCTACTTCTTCTTCCTGCCGAACGTTCTATTGTCGGGGTTCATGTTTCCCCGGGAAGGGATGCCGGTCCTGGCTCGGGAGGTGGGTCTCTTGTTCCCGTTGACCTACTACTTGCAGATCCTGCGCGGGGTCATCTTGAAGGGGGAGAACTTCCTGGACGTGCTGCCTCAGACGGGGATGCTGCTGCTCCTGGCACTCCTGTTCTTCGGATTCAGCGTGCAGCGATTCCAGAAGCGGCTGGGGTAGACGCCTCCCTCGGGGTTGGGGCTTCCTCTTCGCCCGCGTAGCGCACCACCAGCAACGTGATGTCGTCGAACTGCGGAAGGTCGGCGGAGAAAGCACGCACCTTAGCCAGCACGTGCTCGATCAAGGCCTCGGGCTCCATGCCGCAGGCGCCACCCAGGCACTCGAGCAGCCGCTCGTCGCCGAACGACTCGTCGTTCGTGCCGGCGGCGTCGCTGACCCCGTCGCTGTAGAGCACCAGCGTGTCGCCCGGGCGGAGCGGGGTCTCCTCCTCGCCGTAGATCGCATCGGTGAAGGGCCCGATCGGAAGCCCGCCCACTTCCAGCTTCCGCACCGAGCCGTCCCGGCTCAAGAGAAAGGGCGGGTTGTTCCCCGCGTTGCAGGAGACCAGCCTCCCGTTCGGCGACAGCACGGCGTAGAACGCGGTCGCGAACCGGCCCTCCACGATGCGCTGGTTCAGGACCCGGTTCACACGCTCGACGGTGCGCGCCGGCTGGCCGTCCGCCACGTTCGAGGTGAAGATGCCCTGCACCATGGCCGCGAGCAGCGCCGCCGGCGGTCCCTTGCCCGCGACGTCGCCCAGCACGAAGCCCAGGCGTCCGTCGGAAAGATCGAAGTAATCGAAGAAGTCCCCACCGATCGTCCGGCAGGCGATCGCGGCGCCGGCGGCCGCGAAGGCCTTGGTGACGCGGGGGCGCCCCGGCTGGAGCGCGCGCTGGATCTCGCCCGCGATCCGGAGCTCCTGCTCTTCCTTCGCGTTCGCCTCCGCCTCCCATCGGATCCGGTCGGTGTACTTCCTCTGGAAACGGGCCGCGTAGATCCAGCCAAGGAAAAGCGCGGAGAAGAGGAGCGTGAACGAGAGGAACGTCGCAATCCCGTGCATGGAGAACATCTGGCCGTGGGCGAGCGTGGCGTCCACGATCACGCCGGCGATGATCGATCCCACGATCGAGGCCAGCGCGAAGCTTCCGATCTCCAGCACGAGGCGGGTGCGTCCCTGGGGACGCGTCGCACTCAGGATCCGCGGCAGTACCAAGGCCCGGTTCACGACGATCATGATGGCGACGACCCACGCGAAGATGACCGAGACCACGTAGAAGTCGAGGAGGGTGCGCAGTCCCTTGCCGAAGAGAATATTGAAGAAGACCGCGAACGGGATCGCCAGCAACGTCTGGCGGATGATGAACCGGAGGAGGCTCCGCCCCGCGCTCCGGGTCGGCTTGGCACCGTCCTCCAGCGTCCCGTCCTCCGGCGTCATGTCTCGAGAACCCTCTCGAAGAAGAGCGCCCCCGGGATGGGATTGGCGCGGTAGGGCTCGATGGGACGGAACCCGAGCGAGCGATAGAGGGCGATGGCCTCGACCATGCCGGGCACGGTGTCGAGGCGCATTCTCTTGTACCCCTTCGACGAGGCCTCCGAGATCACCGCCTCCGCGAGGCGCCGCCCCAGGGCGCGGCCCCGGAACCGATCCCGAACGAAGAGCCGCTTCATCTCGCAGACGTCCTTCTCCATGGGGCGGAGCGCGACGCATCCTTGAACCGCATTTCCATCGAACGCGAGGAGGATGGCGCCTCCGGGGGGCGCGTACTCCCCGGGAAGGCTCTTCAGCTCCTTGTCGAAGCCCTGAAAGGAGAGATCGAAGCCGAGCGTCGCGGCGTACTCCTCGAAGAGGGACCGGGCCAGCCGGACATCCTCCGGGGTGCCCGCGGGGCGGACCTGATCCAGCGGCGTCTCGTGAAGGACCAGGCGCGCGATCTTCCCCACCGAGCCGTACCGCTCGTCGTACTCCCGCTTCATGGCGATGCCCGGACCGGTGCGGTACGCCTCGAACTCCTCGGCGCTCGCGAGCTCGTAGATCGTGGCGAACTGGGGGCGGAATCTCAGGTCGCCCGTGCTCTCCAGCACCCGGAATTTCCGCACGCTCTTCATCTGGGGCGCGGTCATGACGTGCGGAATGTGGACGCGGTTGTGCCAGGCGTTCCACTCCGTGAGCATGTCCTCGGGCACCCAGGTGTACACGGTGTACCGCACCGTGCCCCGCGGGCCATCGCTTTTTCTCCGATCCACCGCGCTACCTCGAGGGAGCGCCGACCGCGGCGGCGTAGTGGTGCCGCAGGAGCTGGATCTGCCCGCGGTGCCCCGCGTCGTGCTCGAGGATGTGGTACATGGCCCACCGAACGCTCAGGATCCGCTGGCTCCCGTCGGGACGATCCCGCGTGATCTCCTTGTCCATGTCCGCGTCCGAGACCTTGGACCAAGCCTCCCTGACGTAGGCGAGTCCCCGGGTCAGCAGGTCCTCGTAGAAGGCAACCGGCTTTCCCTTGAGATTGGCCGGCGCCTCCGCATCCGGGGCCAGCGGCAGCCCGTCGTCGTCCATCGTGATTCCGAGGACGGGCACGCTGTCGGTCTCCTTGATTCCGAGGATCGCGATCTGGGTCCAGAAGACGTCGACGATGGCGTTGTGCGCCAGGAGCATCCCGATGGTGTTCATGCCGCGCTCGGGCTGCCATTCCAATTCCTGTGCGGTCATCCCTCGAATGGATTCGTGAAGAATGCGGCCCTGATCTTCCAACTGGGTGTAGAAGCTGGCGGCCTCGCGGGAGCGAAAACCCTCGGCCGGCCGAAGAAGGGACTTCACGACCTCGGACATGAGCGCCTCTCGGATGGGGTCAAATCTCGGGTGGAGGTGAGGCGCTCAGAATAGCAGATTCAGATGCCCAGCCAGTAGGTCGCCTTGATCGCGAAGATGTTCTCGGGCCGGTTGTCCACGAGGGCGCGGAAGTCGCGGGAGAAATCGAAGTCGCCGAACGGCTGCGTCTCGCTCCGGCTCTGCTGCCATACCAGGAAGACCGCCGAGCCGGGCCGGTACTCCCAGCGGAGCACGGCGTTGCCCAGGAGCGAGCGGAAGTTGAAGTTGGGGTCCGGGACGTTGAACGCGGAAGCCGGTCCCGCGCCGTCGGGATCCACCTTGTAGGCTCCGGTGGAATCGCGTTGCACCGTTCCCACGCTCCGGCCGTACACGCCGAACTCGTATTCCCTGGGGGCGGTGAGCTCCTTCAAGTCCTTGTAGAGCCCGGTGACCACGAACGGCTGGACATAGAGCTGCAGGCTGAGCTTGGGCGAGAAGGTCCAGTTGACCCTCGTGTCGAACGAGATCGAGGTCTGGTCCAGGGTCGCGAACACGTAGCGCGAGCCGAACGTGGCGCCCGCCGTGGAGTCCGCGAAGGTCCCGACGTACTGCCCCATGTCCCGGGAAATCCGGATCGTGGGCGCGAAGTTCAACAGCACCGAGGAAGAGGGGTGCAGACTGAGCGACGGCGTGTGCTGGACGGAATGGCCGCCCGCGTCGTCCCACTGCCAGTTGCCCTGCCATCCGGCCTGGTAGCTCTTCCGGAAATCCGAGTTGACCGTGAAGCGCACGCGTCCCCCGGGCGGGACGCGCGACATGGGCCCGCCGCGCGTGAGCCGGTCGTCGTAGCCCCCCGGGTACCAGGAGGCCCGCGCGTCCCCGTACCAGTAATTGCGGAACGTGCCCTCGGCGTCCGCCTCGTAACCCTGGTAGGTCAGATCCCAGGCGTAGTTGAACGAGTGATTGGTGAAGACGAAGGCATCCCAGTTGTGGAAGAGCTTGCCCGGCTTGTTCTGCTTGTAGAGCCCGAGCCACGAGAAACCTCGGCAATCCGCCGCGTTCTGGTAGCCCACGTCGTTGATCTCGAACCCGGGGCTCCAATCCTGATAGGTGGCGGTGCCGATCCAATGCTCGCCGCCGATCTTGTTGAGCGAGAGCTGGCCCGCGCCGCCGGACAGGGAGGTCCGGGTGGGGTCGTAGTGCAGGTGGGTCGCGTCCGGACGTTGGAAGTAGCGCACGCTGGTGCGCTGGGCCCGATCGATCGCGGCGGCGGTTCCGCGGATGTGGCTCCCGAGGACGAAGCCGTCCAGGGACCAGCTTCGGTTCGACCAGTACCGGTTGAAGTCCATCCCGCCGACGTAGGCGCCCGAGCGGAGCATCGAGGCGAGCGTCGAGTCCGAGCCGTCGCGCTGGACGCCCGTGGCGAGCATGCCGATCGAGGTATTGCCGCCGCCGTACTCGCGGCGGAGCCTTCCCACGAAGTAGTTCGTCAGCGGCTCGATGGGCTCTCGGTGCGCCAGCCCCCCGTCGTCGAGGAACCGGGCGCGCTCGCGTGAAGTCACGGCATCGAGAGCCCCCACCGACCATCCGCCCCCGGTCTTTCCCGTGAGCTTCAGCGCCGTGTCGATGGTCGTCACGGAGGGGGCGTCCACGTAGTTCACGCCGGGGGTCCCGTCCAGCACCAGCTGCGGGGATCTTCCGATCCGCCGGGCGTGGAAGGGGATGGTCGTATTGAAGCTGTTCTGGCTCCGGCTCTGGCCGAAGCGGAACAGATCCGCCCCTTCGATGAAGAAGGGCCGCCGCTCGGGAAAGAACGTCTCCACGGCGGTGAGATTCACGACGGCGGGGTCGACCTCGACCTGCCCGAAATCCGGATTCACCGTCGCGCTCAGCGTGAGGTTGCTCGTGAGGCCGTACTTCAGATCGGCCCCGAACGATCCGACCCCCTCCCTGCCATCCTGGAACGGGTCCCCTGGCGTGACGGCGTGGTAATGCGCCTTCGCCAGGCTGTACGGGAGGATCTCGACGTGGCGCGGCGAGGAGAGGCTCCCGAGGCCCGCGAGATGCCCGTAGCGGCCCGCGTCGCTCTGCTCCTTCTTGGGCACGAACGAGAACTCGGTCGACTCCTGCTTCCGGTCGATCCATCGCCGCATCTGGATTCCCCACACCGCGTCGGAAGACGGGTTGAAGCGGAGCTGGGAGAGGGGGATCTCCATCTCCGCCGTCCAGCCGAGCGAGTCGATCGTGGTGTGGACGTTCCAGACCGGATCCCAGGAGAAATCCGCGTTTCCTCTGGAGTCGATGTAGGAATCGTCGTAGGACCCCGCCGGATTCACCCGGAAGCGGTACGTGGTCAGATGATCGTGGTAGGAGTCGAGGAGCAGGGCGAAGTAATCGGAGGCCAGGTCCTCGTCGCGGCGGACCAGGCGGCGCCGGATCTTCCGCGCCTCGTCATCGTAGAGGCGGGCCCCGACGTAGAGGGCGTCGTCGGAGATCAGGATGCGAACTTCGGTGCGCTCCGAGCCGGGCTTCCCTTCGTCCGGGTCGTGCTGGGTGAAGTGGTCCACGGCTTCCGCTTTGGCCCAGGCCGGATCGTCCAGCTTGCCGTCCACCTTGATTCGCTCCGTGATCTGCAGGGCGTGGATCACGGGCGTGTTCGCGTGGTTGTAGGTGTGCGTGGAATCGACGGGCTGCCCGAACGCGGGCGCCGCGGCGAACAAGGCGAGCAGCAAGATCAGGAGCATCTGCGGGCTCTCCAGGGCTGGATTTCGGGAATGTCGCGGAGCGTGCGACCCCGCACGCGTACTCTACGCCTTCGGAGGCCGGTCGGTTTCGGTGCCCCTGGGTTATGATGGCGGGCCATCGGGATTGGTTGGAATCGGAGTGCGCCACGATGCGGTTCCAACCCCAAGGGCCTCCTCTCCATCCAAGGGTGCGAATGAGCTACTCGTCGGCCGGCGGGACCATGACACCGAGCCAGGAATCGGAAGGGGTACCTTCGAGGTACAAGGACCGAGAGGACGTGGCCCTCGCCGCTGGGGGCGACGTGCGGGCCTTCGCGCGCCTGTACGGCGCCCATTCCGCCCGCATCTTCAATCTGGCGCGGCGCATGACGACGAGCGAGTCCGCGGTGGACCTCACCCAGGATATCTTCCTCAGGGCCTGGGAAAAGCTCGGGACCTTCCGGGGTGAATCAGCCTTCGGCACCTGGCTCCACCGCCTCGCGGTGAACGTGATCCTCGCGCGCCGGGCGGCGCTTCGCACCGAGCAGAGCCGCTTCTCCGACGAGGAGGGGGCTCTGGACGCGGTGGCCGCTAAGCCCGGCCGGGCGGAATTGGGCATGGACTTCGAGCGGGCCGTCGAGCATCTGCCCGAGGGAGCGAAAACCGTATTCGTGCTGTACGACGTGGAAGGGTACCAGCACGAGGAGATCGCGACGATCCTGGGAATCTCATCCGGGACCTCGAAAGCGCAACTGCACCGGGCGCGTATGATCCTGCGCCGGTATCTCACACGATGACGGGAGTGATGTGATGCACGACGCGACGCAAGATCCCTGGATGGAACGCCTGTCCGAATACCTGGACGGCACCCTGGAGCGCCCCGATCGTGAGGCGCTCGAAGCGCACCTGAAGCAATGCGTGGAATGCGCGCGGGCCCTCGAGGACCTGGGCATGGTTCGGACACGGGCCCGCGAGCTGCCCGCCGCTCCCGTGCCGGCATCGCTCTGGCCGCGCATCGAGAAAGCGATCGCGGCGGGCGGGGTGGCCGAGCCCGCCCGGATCACGCCGCTGGGATCCCCGCGCGCCACGCGAGTCTTCTCGTTCCCGGAGCTCCTGGCCGCTTGTCTCGCGGTCGCGATCGTCTCCGGAGGGACCGTGTTCGCGGTCTTGCGCCACCGTGCGCCCGCCGCGAGGACCGA
>Ga0137398_10000207_pt1 | contig 18968 bp, 19 predicted proteins | sample czorhiz216metaG_FD_106659 | JGI IMG/M metagenome (GOLD analysis project Ga0137398, IMG submission 106659) | Vadose zone soil microbial communities from Angelo Coast Range Reserve, California, USA - czorhiz2.16 metaG | ecosystem: Environmental > Terrestrial > Soil > Vadose zone | place: USA...
CGTGACGATGCCGTGGCGCGGCCACGTCCAGAAGCCCGCCTCCTGAGCCCCGCGTGTTCACCTGGCACTGGGAGCAGATCCCCCAATATTTCCCGCTGATCGGTGCGGCAACCCTCCGCACGCTCCAGATCTCGGTGGTCTCGATCGTGCTCGGGAGCCTGCTGGGGGCGGTCGCGGGCCTGATGCGCGTCCAGCCGCTGCGGCCGCTGCGCTTCCTCGCCGCCGCCTATGTCGAGCTCCTCCGGAACATCCCGCTCATGCTGGTCCTGTATCTCATCTACTTCGGCATGGGCGCGTTCCTCCCGGTGAGCCCGTTCTGGGCCTCGGTGATCGGGCTCTCGGTCTTCGAGGGGGCCTACGTAGCCGAAATCGTGCGTGCCGGCATCCAATCAGTGGACCGGGGGCAGATGGAGGCGGCCCGGTCCCTGGGGATGAGCTGGCTCCAGAGCATGCGCCACGTGATCGTGCCGCAGGCGGTGCGGCGCAGTCTCCCGCCCCTGACCGGGCAGTTCGTCTCGCTGGTGAAGGACAGCTCGCTCGCCTCGCTCGTCTCCTACGAGGAGCTGATGCTGGTCGGGAGGCAGATCAACTCGCGGATCTTCTCGCCGTTCGAGGTCTTCCTCGCGATCGGCGCGATCTATTTCGGCATCTGCCTCGTGCTCTCGCTCCTGAGCCGGTGGATGGAGGCGCGGCTTGTCGCGCCCTGAGCCCATGATCTCCATCCGGGGCGTCTCGCGGCGGTTCGCCGGCGGGCACTACGGGGTGCGCGGGATCACCCTGGACGTGGAGCGGGGCCAGACCCTCGTCATCATGGGGCCGAGCGGATCGGGCAAGAGCACCCTCTTGCGGTGCGTGAACGGCCTGGAAACCCTTGACGAGGGTGAGATGATCATCGATGGCATGCGGGTGGATCACCAGACCACGGACTGGAACAAGGTGCGCGAGGAAGTCGGCATGGTCTTTCAGGGCTTTCATCTCTTTCCCAACCGGACGGCGCTCATGAACCTGGTCTTGCCGCAGATGGTGGTGCGACGCCGTCCCGCGGCCGAGGCGGAGCGGAACGCGCGGGCCCTCCTGGAGCGGGTGGGCCTCCAGGGGAAGGAGGCCAGGCTGCCGTCGGAGCTGAGCGGGGGGGAGAAGCAGCGGGTCGCGATCGCCCGCGCGCTGGCCATGAATCCCAAGATCATGCTCTTCGACGAGCCCACCTCAGCGCTCGATCCGGAGATGATCCTCGAGGTGCTGGAGGTGATGCGGGACCTGGCGCGGGAGGGCATGACGATGCTGGTCGTGACCCACGAGATCGGCTTCGCGCGGGAGGCGGCCCAGCGGGCGGTGTTCCTGGACGAAGGCCTCCTGGTGGAATCGGGGACCGCCCTGGACCTGATCGACCGCCCGGAGACCTCTCGATGCCGCGCCTTCATGCGGCGCATCTTGAAGCGTCCCGAGTCCGGAACGGAGGCGGCATGGACCTGATCCGGATCCGGGGCGCGCGCGAGCACAACTTGAAGAACCTGAGCCTGGACATCCCGAGAAATGCCCTCGTCGTCCTGACCGGGGTCTCGGGCTCGGGCAAGTCCTCGCTCGCCTTCGACACGCTCTACGCCGAGGGGCAGCGGCGCTACGTCGAGTCCCTCTCCGCCTACGCGCGGCAGTTCCTCGGCCAGATGGAGAAGCCGGACGTGGATCAGATCGAGGGGCTCTCGCCCGCGATCTCCATCGAGCAGCGCACCGCGGGCACGAATCCGCGCTCCACGGTCGCGACCGTGACCGAGATCTACGATTATCTGCGCCTCCTCTTCGCGCGCATCGGGGTGCAGCACTGCCTCACGTGCGGCCGTCTCATCCGGGGGCAGACCGTTCAGGAGATGGTGGACCAGCTCCTCGAGGGGTACGCCGGGGACAAGATCCAGGTGCTGGCGCCCGTGGTCCGCGGGCGGAAGGGGGAATACCGGAAAGAGCTCGCCCAGTTCCGGAAGCTCGGCTTCGTCCGGGCGCGCGTGGACGGGACCTGGCACGAGCTGGAGGACGAGATCCCCCTCGACAAGAAGCGGAAGCACACGATCGAGATCCTGGTGGATCGTCTCGTCGCGGAAGCGCCGCGGAAGAGCCGCATCCATGAGTCCATCGAGACCGCGACCCGCCTCGCCTCGGGCCTCGTCACGATCCTTCCCGCGAAAGGCGAGGAGGTCGTGCTCTCGACGGCCGCGGCCTGCCCGTCGTGCGGGATCTCCTACGAGCCCCCCGAGCCTCGATCCTTCTCGTTCAACAGCCCCTACGGCGCGTGCAAGACGTGCCACGGGCTGGGCACCGCCTTCGAGGTCGATCCCGACCTCGTGGTGCCCGACCGCTCCAAGTCGCTCCGCGACGGCGCCGTGGTCGTGTGGGGCGACGCGGAGGGGACGTGGATCAAGGGAACGATCCAGGCCTTCGCCAAGCGGATGAAGATCTCCATGGACACGCCGTTCGGGAAGCTACCCCAGGCCGCCCAGAAAGCGCTTCTCCACGGGCTGGGCGACGAGAAGATCCAGTACAAGTTCAAGATGAAGAGCGGGACCGTCTGGTCCCACAAGGGGCGCTTCCGGGGCGTGATCCCCGAGCTGATGCGCCGCTACCGGGACACCACGTCGGAGCAGGTGCGGGCGCACATCGAGCAGAGCATGAGCAAGAAGCCCTGTCCCGAGTGCGGCGGGGCGCGGCTGAAGCCCGAGGCGCTCGCGGTCAAAGTCGCCGACCGATCGATCGCGGAATGGGCGGGGATGTCGGTCACGCGCGCCCTCGAGTTCGTGGGCGGGATCAAGCTCGGGCCCCGGGACAGCATCATCGCGGCCCCTGTCGTGAAGGAGCTCCGGGCGCGGCTCCAGTTCCTGGAAGACGTGGGCGTCGGCTACCTCACGCTGGATCGCGCCGCCTCCACGCTCGCGGGCGGGGAAGCGCAGCGGATCCGCCTGGCCACGCAGATCGGCTCGCGGCTCACCGGCGTGCTCTACATCCTGGACGAGCCGAGCGTGGGGCTCCATCCGCGGGACAACAAGAAGCTCCTGCGCACCCTGATCGCGCTCCGGGACCTCGGCAACTCGGTTCTGGTGGTGGAGCACGACCGGGAGACCATGGAGGCCGCGGATCACATCGTCGACCTGGGCCCCGGCGCGGGGAGGCACGGCGGGCACCTGGTGGCGGAGGGCACGATCGAGGACATCCGGAACACCCCCGAGTCCCTGACCGGGCAGTATCTCTCGGGGGAGCGCGAGGTCGAAATTCCGGCGTCGCGCCGTCCCGGGAGCGGAGAATTCCTCGCGGTGGTCGGCGCGCGCGAGAACAATCTCAAGAACGTGCGCGTCCGGTTCCCCCTCGGAACCCTCGTGACCGTGACGGGGGTGTCGGGCTCGGGGAAGAGCACCCTGGTGCAGGACATTCTCTTCCGCGCGCTGGCGCGACACTTCTACCAGGCCAAGCAGAGCCCCGGCGCGCACGATCGGATCGAGGGTCTGAAGCACATCGACAAGGTCGTGGCCATCGACCAGTCCCCGATCGGACGCACCCCGCGGAGCAATCCGGCCACCTACACCGGGGTTTTCGGATTCATCCGCGACCTCTTCGCGGAGCTTCCCGAAGCCAAGGTCCGGGGCTACAAGCCGGGCCGCTTCAGCTTCAACGTGAAGGGCGGGCGCTGCGAGGCCTGCGCGGGGGACGGGCTGGTCAAGATCGAGATGCACTTCCTCCCGGACGTGTACGTGACCTGCGACGTGTGCCGCGGCAAGCGGTACAACCGCGAGACGCTCGAGGTCACGTTCAAGGGCAAGTCGATCGCCGACGTGCTCGAGATGACGGTGGACGAGGGGCTGGAGTTCCTCGGTGCGATTCCCCAGGTGAAGCGGAAGCTCGAGACCCTGAGCGGGGTCGGGCTGGGCTACATCCACCTGGGCCAGCCGGCCACCACGCTCTCCGGCGGGGAGGCGCAGCGGGTCAAGCTCGCGACCGAGCTCTCGCGCGTGGAGACCGGGCGCACCCTCTACCTCCTCGACGAGCCCACGACGGGGCTCCACTTCGAGGACGTGAAGGCGCTCCTCGACGTGCTGAATCGTCTCGTGGATCGCGGGAACACCGTGCTCGTGATCGAGCACAACCTGGACGTGATCCAATCCGCCGACTGGATCGTGGATCTGGGCCCCGAGGGAGGGGACGCGGGAGGTCGGGTGGTGGCCGAGGGCACCCCCGAGCGGGTGGCCCAGGCGCCGGGCTCGCACACGGGCGCCGCGCTGCGGGAGGTCCTTCCCGTCCGCGGACGGCGGGCTGGGACGCGCGAGGCGGCGGTTTGAATCCGCGCCAGGATATGGTACGGTAATTTGTCTCGATCCACCTTAACCTCAGGCCCGATTTGAGGATGCTCGACACCACATCCACGCTCAAACGAACGCCGTTCTACGCCCGCCACGTGGCCCTCGGCGCCAAGATGGTTCCATTCGCCGGGTTCCAGATGCCCATCCAGTACGAGGGCATCGTGGCGGAGCACCGGGCCGTGCGCGGAAGCGTTGGCGTCTTCGACGTCTCGCACATGGGCGAGATCCGGCTCCAGGGGCCGGGCGCCCGCGCGTTCGCGAACCGTCTCGTCACGAACGAGGTGGATTCGGTCCCGGACGGGAAGGCCGTCTACACCCCGATGTGCCTCGAAACGGGGGGAATCGTGGACGACCTCCTGGTGTACGCGTCGGGCGAGGACCGGCTCCTGGTGGTGAACGCCGCGAACTTCGAGAAGGACCTGGCGTGGGTCCGCGAGCACGCGCCGCGCGATGTGAGCGTGGTGGACGAGAACGAGGGGACCGCCCAGCTCGCGGTGCAGGGCCCGCGGGCGGAAGACGTCGTGACGCGGCTCTACGGCGATCGGGCCAAGAATCTCGAGTTCTACACGTTCTTCGAGGAAGGGGAAGGGGAGGACTGGACGATGGTCTCGCGCACCGGATACACGGGCGAGGACGGCTTCGAGATCTACGTCCGCGCGTCCCGGGCGCTCGAGACCTGGGACCGGGTGTTCGAGGCGGGACGTCCCGCGCTGATCCGGCCGATCGGCCTCGGAGCGCGCGACACGCTCCGCCTCGAGATGGGCTACTGCCTCTACGGGAACGATATCGACGAGACGACCCATCCCCTCGAGGCCGGTCTCGGCTGGACGGTTCGCCTGGACAAGGCCGCCTTCCTGGGCCAGCGGGCGCTCGTCGAGGCGCAGCGCGCGGGGCTGGCGCGCAGGCTCGTGGGCCTGATCCTGGACGGCGAGCGGATCGCGCGCCAGGGGTCGGAGGTCACGGCGCAGGGCCAGCCCGTGGGAACCGTCACGAGCGGATCCATGGGGATCAGCATCGGGAAGCCGGTCGCCATGGCCTATACACGGATCGACAACGCGGGGACGGGCACGAAGCTCGAGGTCCGAACCCGCGGTTCCGAGTCTCCCGCCTCGGTCGTGGCCCGGCCGATGTACCGCGGGGGCAGCGTTCGCGCCCCCAAACCCAGGAGAGCGACATGAAGGTCCCGGCGGATCTCAGGTACACGAAGGAGCACGAATGGGTGCGCGTGCGCGGCTCGGAGGCGGAGGTCGGCATCACCGACTTCGCGCAGGGGGAGCTGGGGGACGTGGTCTTCGTCGAGCTCCCCGCCCTCGGCACCCGGCTCCAGCAGATGAAGAGCTTCGGCACGATCGACGCCGTGAAGACCGTGAGCGACCTCTTTGCTCCCGTCTCGGGAGAGGTCTCCGCGGTCAACACCGACCTCAAGGACAACCCGGCCCTCATCAACCAGTCCCCCTACGAGAAGGGCTGGATGGTGCGGATCAAGATGGCGAACCCGGCCGAGACGGAGGCGCTCCTGAGCGCCGAAGCCTACGAAAAGGCATTGGGGGCGCACGCGTGAGTTTTGTCGGGCGGAGCGACGCGGAGCGCCGCGCCATGCTGCAGAAGATCGGCGCCAAGAGCCTGGACGCGCTCTGGGAGGCCATCCCGGCCGAGTTCCGGGTCCGCGGATCGCTGGCCGTGGACGCGCCGCTCGCCGAATACGAGATCGCCCGCCGCTTCGCGCAGTGGGCGGAATCGAACGCCGACGCGCAGCACTACGCCTGCTTCCTCGGCGCGGGGATCTACGATCATTTCATCCCCGCCGCGCTCCGCTCCCTGATCTCCCGCTCCGAGTACGCCACCGCGTACACGCCGTACCAGCCCGAGGTCTCGCAGGGGACGCTCCAGACGATCTTCGAGTACCAATCCATGATCTGCGAGCTGACGGGCATGGAGGTGGCGAACGCCTCCATGTACGACGGCGCCACCGCCTGCGCCGAGGCGGCGCATCTCGCCATGGGCGCCACGGGCCGGAAGGTGCTCCTCCTCTCGCACGGCGTCCATCCGCACTACCGCGAGGTGGTCCGGACCTACGCCGCCGCGGGCTCCTTCGAGGTGCGGGAGGTGCCGCTGGAGCGCGGAGCGACGCCGGTCGCCCGTCTCGCGTCCTCGCTGACCCCCGAGGTGGCCGCCTTCCTCTGGGCGCAGCCGAACTTCGAGGGCGTGGTGGAGGATGGACGCGCGATCTCCGACGCGGCCCACGCGGCGGGCGCCTATTCCATCGCGTCGGCCGATCCCGTCGCCCTCGCGGTGCTGAAGCCGCCGGGGCAAGACGGCGCGGACGTCGTCGTCGGCGAAGGGCAGCCGCTGGGGGTTCCGATGGGTTACGGGGGACCGCTGGCGGGATTCTTCTCGGTGCGGAAATCGGACGTGCGCCGGCTCCCGGGCCGTCTCGCGGGGGTCACGGTGGACCTCGAGGGGCGCCGCGGCTACGTGCTCACGCTGCAGACGCGCGAGCAGCACATCCGCCGCGAGCGCGCGACCTCGAACATCTGCACGAACCAGGGCCTCATGGCTCTGGCCAACGCGGTTCACATGGCGCTCCTCGGCGCGCAGGGGATGCGGGACGTGGCAACGCAATCGATGGAGAAGACGCACTACCTGGCGCGCCGCGCGGCGCAGGTCCCCGGCGTGTCGCTGACGAACGGGGACGCGCCCTACTTCCGCGAGTTCGTCCTCCGGCTCCCGGGCCCAGCCTCCTCGTTCCTGCGCGCCGCGGAGAAGCGCCGCATCCTCGCGGGCGTTCCGCTGGTGCGCTTCGACCGCTCGCGATCCCAGGAGCTGCTGGTGGCCGTGACGGAGAAGCGGACGCGGGAGGAGATGGACCGCTACGTGGAGACGCTCGCCGAATGGGCGCGCCGCCCGGCCGAGAAGCCGGTGGAGGAGGCCGCGTGCCGGAGCTGACCCTGCGCGAGCGCTCGGTCCCGGGCCACCGGGGTCCGAGGCTTCAACCCCTGGACGTGCCGGCGGAGGGCGCGGAGAAGCACCTGCCCCGCGAGCGGCTGCGCGCGGAGGCCCCGGGACTCCCCGAGATCTCCGAGCCTGCCGCCGTGCGCCACTTCGTGAACCTCTCGGTGCTGAACCACCACATCGACAAGGCCATCTATCCGCTCGGCTCCTGCACCATGAAGTACAACCCGAAGTTGAACGATGAAATGGCTCAAATGCCGGGCTTTGCGGCGATCCATCCGTTTCAGCCCGAGGAGCTCTCGCAGGGCGCCCTGGCGGTGATCGGGGAGCTCCACGAGTGGCTGAAGGCGATCATGGGGATGCCCGCGATCACCACCCAGCCCGCGGCGGGCGCGCAGTGCGAGCTGACCGCGATCCTCATGACCCGCGCGTATCACGCGCAGCGGGGGGACGCGCGCGAGGAGGTGATCGTGCCGGACTCGGCGCACGGGACCAACCCTTCGACCGCGGCCCAGGTCGGATACCGGTCGGTCACGATCCCCTCGGGGACGGACGGCTGCGTGGATATCGACGCCCTCCGGCGCGCGGTGTCGAAGAAGACCGCGGCCCTCATGCTCACGAATCCGAACACGCTCGGCATCTTCGAGCGCCAGGTGGGGGAGATCGCCCGGATCGTCCACGACGCGGGGGCGCTCCTCTATCTGGACGGCGCGAACCTGAACGCGCTGGTCGGGCTCGCGAGCCCGGGGGCCATGGGATTCGATTTCGCGCACATCAACCTCCACAAGACCTTCTCCACGCCCCACGGCGGCGGGGGCCCGGGCGGCGGCGTGCTCTGCGTCCGCGAGGAATTGGCGCCCTACCTTCCGATGCCGGTGCTCGAGCGGTCGGGCGAGGGGTACCGATGGAGCTACGACCGGCCGAGCTCGATCGGCCGCGTGCACTCGTACTATGGAAATTTCGGGATGCTGGTGCGGGCGCTCTGCTACGTGAAGAGCCTGGGGGCGGAGGGCCTCGCGGAGGTGAGCCGCGAGGCGATCCTGAACGCGAACTATCTGAAGGCCAGGCTCACCGAGGCGTACGCGCCGTCGCACGAGGGCTATTGCATGCACGAGTTCGTCCTCTCCGCCTCCCGGCAGAAGGCGCGGGGCGTTCGCGCGCTGGACATCGCAAAGCGGATCCTGGATTTCGGAATGCACGCCCCGACCACCTACTTCCCGCTGATCGTGGAAGAGGCCCTGATGATCGAGCCCACCGAGACCGAGACCAAGGCGGGTCTGGACGCGTTCGCCGAGGTTCTGCTCGCGATCGATCGGGAGTCCCGGGAGGACCCCGAGCGGGTGAAACAGGCGCCGACGAAGACCCCCGTGCGGCGGCTGGACGAGGCGCGCGCGGCCCGGAAGCTGACGTTGACCTGGCGGGACCTCGAGGCCGAGGGTGCCGACGGGTGAGGGAGGCGTCCTTGCCTCGGACGCGCGGGAGACGCTGGAGTGGTCGGTCTGGCCGGCGCGGGATCGCCCCTGGGCCGCGGCCGTGCTCCTGGCCTCGCTTCTCGTGCTGGGCGTGCTGATCGCGGAGGGAACCGGGGACCGGGTGCTGGGCGTGGCCGCGCCGGTGTTCATCCTGGTCTCGGTGGGGTCGTTCATCGGGCGGACGCAGTACCGGCTCACATCCGAATCGATCGAGGTCCGCACGCTGGGCGTGTCCCGGGCGCGGCCCTGGGGGGAAATGCGGCGCGCGACCCTCGATCGGGGTGGAATCTTCCTGAGCCCGTTCGAGAAGCGGAGCTGGCTCGAGGCGTACCGCGGCGTGAGGCTGCCGTTCGGAGGGAATCGAGATCAAGTCCTGGCGTTTGTGGAAACGAAGCTCCCCGTCACCGTCGAAGCCGGAGGGGGAGAGCCGGGCCGCCGCGGCAAAGGGCGGCGCGCTTCCGGGCCTGTCGCCGGAGGATGAGGCGCTCCTGGACCGCCTGGCCCAGCTCACGGTGCGTCATCGGATGACGGTGCCGGCGATCTTTTTTCTCGAGAGCATGAAGCCCCTCTCCTTCGTGGGGAGCCAGGCAATGCATTTCTTCGAGCCGATCGTTCACGCGTTTCTCCCCGTGCGCGATTACGAGCGGTTCGCGCTCCTGATGGAGCGCCGGGAGAATCTCGAGGCGCTGCTGGTGAAGATCGAGTCGCGCGACGACCTGGACCGCCAAGAGGAGAAGGAGCGGCGCGATCGCGACCGCTCGGAGCGCGACGCGCGCAAGCAACGGAAGGGAGTTTCGTGAGCACGATCGATCCCGAGAAACTGAACTCGATCCTGGCGACGGACTGCGGCAGCACCACCACCAAGGCGATCCTGATCGAGCGCCGCGGCACGGAGTACCGCCTCATCGTCCGCGGCGAGGCGCCCACGACGGTGGAGGCGCCCTTCGAGGACGTGACCCGCGGCGTGCTGAACGCCATCATGGAGGTCGAGGAGCTGGCCGGGAGGAAGATCCTGGACGGCGAGCGCATCATCACCCCCCAGAAGGGGAACGAGGGGGTGGACCTCTACATCTCCACGTCCAGTGCGGGCGGCGGGCTCCAGATGATGGTCTCGGGGGTGGTCAAGAGCATGACCGGCGAGAGCGCGCAGCGCGCGGCCCTGGGCGCGGGCGCGATCGTGATGGACGTGATCGCGAGCAACGACGGCCGGCTCCCGCACGAGAAGATCAAGCGCATCCGCCATTTGAGGCCCGACATGATCCTCCTCTCGGGCGGCATCGACGGCGGAACGACGTCGCACGTGGCGGAGATGGCGGAGCTCCTGGCCGCGGCGGATCCCAAGGCGCGGCTGGGGGCGGGTTACGAGCTGCCGGTCATCTACGCCGGGAACAAGAACGCGATCGACATCGTGAAGGAACGGCTGGGGAAGAAGGTCGCGCTGGTCATCACCGAGAACTTGAGGCCGGTCCTGGAGCGGGAGAACCTCGGCCCCGCGCGCGACAAGATCCACGATCTGTTCATGGAGCACGTCATGGCGCACGCGCCCGGGTACAAGAAGCTCATGACCTGGACGCCGGTTCCGATCATGCCCACGCCCGGCGCGGTGGGCCTCATCATCGAGACGATCGCGCGCGAGGAGAAGATCCAGGTGATCGGCGTGGACATCGGGGGAGCGACCACCGATGTCTTCTCCGTGTTCCAGGGGGTCTTCAACCGGACCGTGAGCGCGAACCTGGGCATGAGCTACAGCGTCAGCAACGTTCTGGCCGAGACCGGGCTCGCCAACATCATGCGATGGGTTCCGTTCAGCATCGAGGAGCGCGACCTCCGCAACCGAATCAAGAACAAGATGATCCGCCCCACGACCATTCCCCAGTCTCTCGAGGAGCTGATCATCGAGCAGGCCATCTCGCGCGAGGCGCTCCGGCTCGCCTTCGAGCAGCACAAGTCGCTGGCGGTGGGGCTGAAGGGGGTGCAGCAGGAGCGCACCATCTCGGACACCTTCGAGCAGACCGCGAGCGGCGAGACCCTGGTGCGGCTGGACCGTCTCGATCTCCTCGTGGGCAGCGGCGGCGTCCTCTCGCACGCGCCGCGCCGCGCGCAGGCCGCGCTCATGATGCTGGACGCCTTCCTCCCCGAGCACCTGACCGAGCTCGCGGTGGATTCGATCTTCATGGCGCCGCAGCTGGGCGTGCTCTCCACCGTGCATCCGCGCGCCGCCAAGGAAGTGTTCGAGAAGGACTGCCTGGTGCGCCTGGGCAGCGCCGTGGCTCCGGTGGGCCCGGGCAAGGACGGGGCCGTGGCGCTGCGCGTCACGCTCGAGCTTCCGGGCGGGAAGAAGGACGAGTTCTCGGTGCCCTACGGGGCGCTTCGTCTGGCGCCGCTGGGCCTGGGCGAGACCGCCAGGGCCACGCTCCGCCCCGAGAAGGCCTTCGACGTGGGCGAGGGGAAGGGCAAGGAGCGCACCGTCACCCTCAAGGGAGGCGTGGTGGGGGTGATCTTCGATTGCCGCGGCCGCCAGCCTTTCAAGCTGCCCGAGGATCGAGCCGCGCGCATCGCCAAGCTCAACCAGTGGAACGAGGCCCTGGACCTCTATCCGCCGCGCGACGCGCGCAAGGTCTCGACCGCCGAGCTCCGGCCGGTCGAGGCGGGGGCCTGATCCATGGCGCACTCCTACACACCCGGTCTCAAGGTCACCGGCTGGACGAAGGTCCGCCGCGAGCGGAAGCTGCCGCTTCCGGGCGACGTTCTGGTGACGGTAGGACAGAAGGTCACCGCCGATACGATCGTGGCCCGGACCGAGCTGCCCGGCAACGTGCAGAGCGTGAACGCGGCCAATCTCCTGGGCGTTCTCCCCGAGGACGTGGAGGAATGCCTCACGAAGCCGGTCGGCTCGAGAGTGGAGAAGGGGGAGGTCTTCGCGGAGAGCCGCTCCTTCTTCGGTCTCTTTCGCTCCAAGGTCCCCTCGCCGGTCCGGGGAAGCATCGAGAGCGTGTCCAAGGTCACGGGCCAGGTTCTGCTCCGCGAGATGCCGATCCCCGTCGAAGTGGACGCCTACGTGGACGGGACCGTGGTCGAGATCCATCCCCGCTCGGGCGTCACCGTGGAGACCGAGGGCGCCTTCATCCAGGGCATCTTCGGGGTGGGCGGCGAGACGTGCGGCACCCTCCACGTGGTGGTCGCCCGCGCGTCCGATCCGCTGGAGGAGCGCCTTCTGGACGCCTCCTGCCACGGCAAGATCGTCGTCGGGGGCGCGTACGTGACCGCGTCCACGCTCCGCAAGGCGGTCTCGCTCGGCATCAAGGCGGTGGTCGTGGGAGGGTTCGACGACCACGATCTGCGCGAGCTCCTGGGGTATGACCTGGGCGTGGCGATCACCGGCTCCGAGGAGCTGGGGATCACCCTGATCGTGACGGAGGGGTTTGGCTCCATTCCGATGGCGGACCGTACCTTCGACCTCTTGCGTTCCTGCGAGGGCAGGCGCGTCTCCGTGAGCGGCGCCACCCAGATCCGCGCGGGTGTGCTCCGACCGGAGATCGTGGCCCCCAGCCTCACGGGCGGAGCAGCCCGGAGCGGGGAGTTGAGCTCGGCCGAGGGAGGCCTCAAAGCCGGCGACATGGTCCGGGTCATCCGCCAGCCCTTCTTCGGGCGCATCGGGAAGGTGACCTCGCTCCCCCCGGAGCTCATGCCCCTGGAGACCGAGGCCAAGGTGCGCGTCCTGGAGGTGGATTTCGGTCCCCAGGGCCGGACGCTCCTTCCCCGGGCGAACGTGGAGATGATCGAGTCGTAGGATCGGAGCGCTCTTGCGGGCTTGACAGCGCGGCGATCCGGGCCTACCGTCCGCCTCGAAGTCCAGCCGGTCGTACACCTTGAGGAACGCCCCTGCGTGAAAGCCGCAGCCTGGTTCTTCGTTCTCTTCCTCGGCATCCTCTCGTCCACCGCGCACGCATTTCCCCTCCAGGCGGCCGACACGCGCAACGACGGCGGTCAGAGCATCACGCTGAGCTGGACGGCGCCTCCCAAGCCTCCCGAGCAATGGATCGTCTACCGCGCGGAGCCGGGGAGGGCCTTCGCCCCGATCGACACGATCGGCGGGGATCTCGCGGGTTACCAGGACAAGGCCGAGGGGACGCACCAGGTCCAGGATGGAACCCCCTATCAGTACCGCCTCGTGCCTCTGCCCGACGACGCCGCCCTTCGATCGGATGTCTCGCCGGCCGCGACGCCCTCGGCCAGCTTCTTCGACACCGCCAAGCTGAACGTCTTCATCGTGATCACGATCTTTCTGGTGCTGGTGCTCTATTACATCCGCCAGTCCGAGCGCGGAAAGGTCTGGAGCTTCCGGTCGATCGCGGGATTGACCGCCATCGAGGAGGCCATCGGGCGCTCCACGGAGATGGGGAAAGGCGTCCTCTACATTCCCGGCGTCCAGGACATCGACGACATCCAGACGATCGCGAGCATGATCATCCTGGGCAACGTGGCCCGGATGACCGCGAAGTACGAGACGCCGCTCATGGTCCCGACGCCCTCGCCGGCCGTCTACACGGTCGCGGACGAGGTCGTGAAGGGCGCCTATTCCGATGTGGGCCGGATCGACGCCTATCGCGCGGATCAGGTTCGCTACATCACCACCGAGCAGTTCGCGTACGTGGCGGCGGTGAACGGCATGATGCTCCGCGATCGCCCCGCGGCGAACCTCCTCCTGGGCGCCTTCTTCGCGGAGTCGCTGCTCCTGGCGGAAACGGGACACGAGATCGGCGCGATCCAGATCGCCGGCACGGCCAACGTCCACCAGCTCCCGTTCTTCGTGGTGGCGTGCGACTACACGCTCATCGGCGAGGAGTACTACGCGGCCAGCGCGTATCTCTCGAAGGACGCCAAGCTCCTGGGGAGCCTCAAGGCCTCGGACACCGTGAAGATTCTCCTCATCGTCACCATCGTGGCCGGAGTGCTGCTCCTGACGTTCGGGCAGCCCACCCTGGCCGAGTTCTTCGCGACCCAATGAGGACCCGAGCGTGAAGCGGGAAGTCCCACTCTTCATCTCCATGGTGGCGGGGCTCTTCGTCCTCGTCGGGTTCTTCGTTCCGCATCCCTGGGTCCGCACCGGATACGACAAGATCCAACAGTGGGTGATCATCGTGGTGGCCTTCACCTACGTGCTGGGCATGGCCAATCTCATGCGCCTGAACCTGGAGCAGATCCAGCGTCGCGCCCGCGACTGGCCCTACAAGATCGCCCTCGTGCTGGCGTGCGTGGCCACGATGGCCGTGGGGTTCCATGACGGCTCCAAGTATCTGGACGACGGCACGGCGTTCACCTGGGTCTACAACAACTTCTACTCCGCGATGTCCTCGACCATGTTCTCCCTGCTCGCCTTCTTCATCGCCTCGGCCGCGTTCCGGGCCTTCCGGGTCCGGTCGGTCGAGGCGCTCCTTCTGGCCATCGCCGCGTTCATCCTCATGCTGGGGCGCGTCCCGATCGGGAACCTCATCCACCCGGCGCTGCCCGCCGCCGCGGACTGGCTCATGGAGGTGCCGCAGAACGCCGCGAAGCGAGGGATCTTGATGGGGGCGGCGCTGGGCGTCATGGCCACCGGCTTCCGCATCATCCTGGGCATCGAGCGGACGTACGGTTCCGAGGGGGGCGGGGGATGAGCTTCTTCGCGAACCTGCGCCGGCTGGACCGCCGGTGGATCTTCCTCGCCATCGGGCTCCTGGTCGTGGTGCCCCTTCTCGCCGGCTTCCACATCGCGCCCGTCCTTCCGGGCTCCCGCGCGAAGGGCTTCTACGACGCGATCGAGAAGCTGCCCCCGGGATCCACGGTCGTCCTGGCCGGGGATTACGACCCGGGCACGATCGCCGAGAACTACCCGATGCACCTGGCGGCGGCGCGTCAGCTCATGGCGCGCAACATCAAGATCATCGCGGTGGAGCTCTATCCCGGCGGCCCGCCGCTGGCCGATCGCGTGTTTCGCATCGCCGGAGCGGAGTATCACAAGCAGGAGCGTATCGACTACGTGAACCTGGGCTACAAGTCCGGGAACGAGGCCGTGATGTCGCAGATGGGGAGCAGCATCCCGGTGACCTTCCCGGCGGACCGGAGCGGCGTCCCGGTGACCCGAATCCCCGTCATGAAGGGCATCGAGAACTTCGGTCAGATCGCGCTCCTCGTGAGCATCAGCGCCGGGTACCCCGGGACGAAGGAATGGGTGCAGCAGGTCGTGTCGCGGTATCACGTCCCGATGATCGCGGGCGTCACCGCGGTGAGCGCGCCCGAGTACTATCCCTACCTCCAGGCGGGGCAGCTCCAGGGCCTCCTGGGCGGGATGGCGGGCGGCGCGGAGTACGAGGTGCTGGTGAAGCACGAGGGCCTCGCGACGCGCGGCATGGACGCCCAATCCTTGGCGCACGTCTTCATCGCGTTCATGATCCTTCTCGGAAACCTGGCCGCGCTCCCCCAACGCTCGGCGAAAGGCGGGAAGTAGGCCCATGCACCTGAGCGGCGACATCGGCGTCTGGATCGCGGCGCTGCTCACGCTCGGGATCTTCAGCTTCCTCTACAAGGACAACCCGGCCTACAAGCTCTGCGAGCATCTCTTCGTGGGCGTCTCGGCGGGCTACTACGTCGTGCTCAACTACTTCTCGGTGGTCCGGCCGAACCTTCTCGACCCGCTGTTCCACGGGGGAGCCCACACCGACTTCCTGCTCGTGATCCCGCTCGGGCTGGGCGTGCTGCTCTTCTCGCGCTTCTTCCCGAAGGGGGACTGGCTCTCCCGCTGGTCCATCGCCCTGATCCTGGGCGTCTACCCCGCGCTCCGCATCACGGGCTTCGGCCAGGGGGATTTCGTGGAGCAGATCCACGGGACCATGCTGCCGCTCTGGGTGCCCGGCCACTGGGGCACGACCATCGGCAACTGGATCCTGATCGTGGGGCTCCTGACCACGCTCATTTTTTTCTTCTTCTCCAAGGAGCACAAGGGCGCCCTGGGGGGAACCGCGCGCGTCGGCGTGTATTTCCTGATGGTGAGCTTCGGCGCGTCGTACGGCTACACGGTGATGGCGCGTATCTCGCTCTTGATCGGGCGAGTGATGTTTCTCCTCCATGATTGGCTGGGGGTTCTCCACCTCTAGCGGGAGCGTCGTCCGCAATGGCTTTGCCGCTCGTCTTCCACCGCCTGCCTCATCGCACCGCCTCCGGATCCTGGAACATGGCGACGGATCGGTCCCTTCTCGAATGGGTGTCGCAGGGCGCGGCGCGCCTGGTGTTCCGGACGTACGCGTGGGAGCGTCCGACGCTGAGCCTCGGTCGTCGCGAGCCCTATCCGGGCGGATGGGACCACGAGGCGGTCGAGCGCGCGGGGATCGAGGTCGTGCGCCGGCCCACCGGCGGAAACGCCGTGCTCCACACGGAGGAGGTCACGTTCGCGCTCGCGGCGAGCATTCCGGGGCCGTGGAAGACGACGCCGCGCGCCTTCGCCGGTGCTACGGCGGAAGCGCTCTCCCGGGCGCTCACCGCCTGCGGCGTTCCGGGTGCCCGGGTCGAAGACGAGCGGCGATTCCGGCCCGGCGCGCCGGCCGCGCTCTGCTTCGCGCGAAGCGCGCCCGGCGAGGTGTTGGCGCAGGGCTACAAGGTGGCGGGCCTCGCCTCGCGCTTCGGTCGCTCCGGCGCGCTGTGTCACGCTTCGATCCCCCTCACGGCGCGCTCCCGCTCGATCGCGGGATTCCGGGCCGCGGGGGGCGGCGAGACCGAGGCGCTGGAGCGAAACGCCCGATCGCTCGGGGAGCTGATCGGCCTCGACCGCGAGGCGCTGGCCGCGGCCGTCGCGGAGAGCCTCGCCGGCGAGATTGCCACGCGGTTCGGCGGGCTCTGGTCCGACGCGGGCTTCGACCTGGTGGGAATCGAGGGGGCGGATGTCGCGGACGCCGCGGTCCTGTGAGCGCGCGGGCTATGTCGCGCTCACCCTCTACGCCGCCGCGATGGCGCTGGTCGAGGCGGCGTGCGTCGTGTCCCTCAAGCGGCTCTATTTTCCGGGGCGCTGGGCGGCGCCGTTTCATCGCATCCCCGACTCGGGGCTCCGGCTCGAGCAGTGGCGTGAGGTCGCGACCCTCGTGATGATCGCGGCGATCGCGTCCCTGGGGCGCCCGAGGCTCCGGATCGCCCTCGCGCGGGGGCTCTGGGTGTTCGGCCTTTGGGATCTGCTCTATTACGCGTTTCTCCGGCTCCTGACCGGATTTCCGTCGCGGTTCCAGGATCTGGATCTGGTGTTTCTCGTGCCAGGGCCGTGGGTCGCCCCCGTGTGGGCCGCGTGCCTGGTCTCGATCGCCTGCGTGGTGTCCGCGCAGGTCCTGTCCCGAAGAGGAGGATGATCCGATGGCTGAAACAGGAAAGGTGAAGTGGTTCAACGAGGCGAAGGGGTTCGGCTTCATCGAGCGCTCGGGCGGTCCCGACGTGTTCGTCCACTACAGCGCGATCGTGGGGGACGGATTCAAGAGCTTGAAGGAGGGGGATGAAGTCTCCTTCGAGGTGACGCAGGGACCGAAGGGGCCGCAAGCGGCGAACGTCACGAAGGTCTGACCCGCACGCTCTGTGCTAGTCTGGCGCCATGACGCGCTCCGCGGTGCCGCTGGCGGGGTTGATCGTCCTCGACGGCTGGGGTCTCAATCCGCGCGCGGAAGGGAACGCCGTCCTCATGGCGCGCACGCCCGTGATGGACGCGCTCGTGCGCGCGTGCCCGCACGCGACCCTCGTCACGTGGGGGGAGTCCGTGGGCCTCCCGCGCGGGCAGATGGGAAACTCCGAGGTGGGCCACCTGAACCTCGGGGCCGGCCGCGTCGTGTATCAGGATCTGACCCGGATCGACCGCGCGGTCGAGGACGGCTCGCTCGCGAAGAACCCGGTCCTCACGGACGCGCTCGCCCGAACGCGAACGCGAAACGCCGCGCTCCATTTCCTCGGGCTCCATTCCGCAGGCGGCGTGCACAGCACGAACCGCCACCTCCACGCGCTTCTCCGCATCGCCGCCCGGGCGGGCATCGAGCGCATCCTCGTGCACGCGATCACCGACGGCCGCGATGTTCCGCCGCGCTCGGCGCGCCCGGACCTCGAGGCCACCGAGGCGGTCTTCCGCGAGATCGGCCGGGGACGCTTCGCGACGGTCGGCGGACGGTATTACGCGATGGATCGCGACAAGCGCTGGGAGCGGACCGAGCTGGCCTACCGCGCGATGGTCCTGGGCGAGGGCCTGAAGGCCGGAAGCGCCACCGAGGCGCTGGAGCAGGCCTACGCGCGCGGGGAGAACGACGAGTTCGTGAGGCCGACCGTGGTGGTCCGGTCCGGAGAAGACGCGGGCATCGCTCGAGGGGACACCGTGCTCGCGTTCAATTTCCGTCCGGACCGAATGCGCCAGATCACCCGCGCGCTCGCGGATCCCGCCTTCGACGGGTTCGAGCGCCCACGGCCTCTGGAGCCGGACTACGTCTGCATGACCTCCTACGACGAGACATTTCCCTACCCGGTCCTCTTCGAAGACGAGCCGCTCCGCGCCACGCTGGGAGAAGTCGTGAGTGCGGCCGGAATCCGGCAGGTCCGGATGGCGGAGACGGAGAAGTACGCCCACGTGACGTACTTCTTCAACGGGAGCGAGGAGAAGCCGTTCGCCGGCGAGGATCGGGTGCTGGTTCCTTCGTCCAAGGTGGCCACGTACGACCTGAAGCCGGAGATGAGCGCGAACGAGCTGACCGACGAGGCGGTGCGGAGGCTCGCCGACGACACCTATGGGTTCTTCGTCCTGAACTACGCGAACGCGGACATGGTGGGGCACACGGGCGTGATCGAAGCGGCCGTCCGGGCCGTGGAGACCGTGGACCAGTGCTTGGGACGGCTGATGGAAGTCGTGCGTCAGAGGTCGGGCACCGTGATCGTCACGGCCGACCACGGGAACGCGGACCAGATGATCGACTACGAGACGGGCGGGGCGCACACGGCCCATACCCTGCATCCGGTCCCGATCCTGGTCCTGGGACCGCGCCGCTACGAGATTCGGAACGGGATCCTGGCGGATGTCGCCCCCACGCTCCTCCAGATCATGGGCCTCCCCGCGCCGAAGGAAATGGACGGGACGTCGCTCCTGGCACCGGCGACGGCTGGGGCAATTGCCCCCCGAAGTTGAGGCTTCCCCCCCACGCGGGGCCCCGCCCGGGGATCC
>Ga0137398_10000208_pt1 | contig 18815 bp, 16 predicted proteins | sample czorhiz216metaG_FD_106659 | JGI IMG/M metagenome (GOLD analysis project Ga0137398, IMG submission 106659) | Vadose zone soil microbial communities from Angelo Coast Range Reserve, California, USA - czorhiz2.16 metaG | ecosystem: Environmental > Terrestrial > Soil > Vadose zone | place: USA...
ACCATTGGAGACCGCGCAAAGAACGTCACTCCGCAAGTGGTGCACGTCGAGGGCGATCCCGATCATCCCATCAATCGCGGCACCCTGTGCCCCAAGGGCGCTTCGCTCCAGCAGGACATTTTGAACGAGCGCCGCTTGTTGAAGCCACAAGTGCGCCGGCCGGGCGGCACGGATTGGGAAGATATTTCCTGGGAAGGTGCACTCGACGAAATTGCCGCGCGCGTGAAACTAACCCGTGACCAGACCTTCATCGAGAAAGACGCGTCCGGGCACACCGTCAATCGGCTAGAATCCATTGCCTGGACCGGCGGCTGCACCGACACCAACGAATTCAACTATCTCGTCGTCAAAACCATGCGCGCCCTGGGGGTCGTGCATCTCGAAAATCAGGCCAGGGTTTGACACGGCCCCACGGTCTCAAGTTTGGGACCAACGTTTGGACGCGGGGCAATGACCAATGGCTGGGTGGACATCAAGAACACCGACATGATGCTCATCATGGGCGGCAACCCGGCGGAAAACCATCCTTGCGGTTTCAAGTGGCCCATCGAAGCCAAACGCACGCGCAACGCGAAAATGATTGTTGTCGACCCGCGCTTTACGCGCACCGCTTCCGTCGCCGATCTGTTCTGCCAGATTCGCGCAGGCACGGACATCGCCTTCCTCGGCGGCGTGATTCACCATGCCATCGAAACCAACCGCATCGCCAAAGACTACCTGCTCAACTACACCAATGCGGCCTTTCTCATCCAAAGCGATTTCAAGCTCCCTGCAGACACCGACGGCGTTTTCTCCGGCTTCGACGCCAAAACGCAATCCTACGACAAAGCCACCTGGAATTATCAAGGGACCGGAAGCGGCGCAGGAAAGGACGCGGCGCAAGGTTATGCGCTCGGAGCCGCTGCGCACCCCCCGAGCGGAGGAGCTCCGCCGCCTCCGCCCTTACCAGAAAAAATTAATTTTGATCTGTCGCTCCAGAATCCCAACTGTGTATTTCAGCTTCTAAAAAAGCACTACTCCCGCTACACGCCGGAGATGGTCGAACGCATCACCGGCATTCCCAAAGAACAGTTTGTGAAGGCCGCGGACCTGTTCACCTCCGTGCGTAAAGACGGTGACATGAAAAAAGTCGCCACCATCATCTACGCCGTAGGCTGGACGCACCACTCCTTCGGCACGCAAATCATTCGCACCGCGGCCATTTTGCAGTTGCTGCTCGGCAATGTGGGACGCGCCGGGGGTGGAGTGAACGCGCTGCGCGGACATTCCAATATTCAAGGGGCCACGGACATGGCCGGCATCTTCGACAATCTGCCCGGTTACCTCAAAGTGCCCACGCCCGCCGACGCCGATTTCGCCGCCTATACCAAACGGATCACTCCCAAGCCGGCGAAGGCCGGAACCTGGGACTCTTTCAACTATTGGGGCAATACGCCAAAATTTGCCGTCAGCTTTCTCAAGGCTATGTATGGCGACGCTTCCACCAAGGGAAACGGTTGGGCCTTCGATTTCCTGCCGAAGGTCGACCGCAATTTCTCCTGGGTCAATTTGTGGGACAACATGTACAACGGCATCGTCAAAGGGATGTTTGCTTTTGGCATGAACGGCGTGGCCATTGGACCGGACTCCAAGAAAAACATCGATGCCTTGAAGAAAGCGGATTTCCTCGTCGTGGGCGAAATCTATCCCGACGAAACCAGCGAGTTCTGGAGATCGCCGGGGATCACTACCGACGAAATGAAAACCATCCAAACCACCGTGTACCGTCTGCCTTGCGCAGGCTTCGCCGAAAAAGATGGGACGTTCACGAATTCCGCGCGCTGGCTGCAATGGAAAAACACCGCGCTGCCGATGCCCGGCGATTGCCGCCTGGATCAAGCCATCGTCGCCCAGATTTTCCTGAAAGTCCGCGATTTGTACAGGAAAGAAGGGGGAAAATTCCCCGACCCCATCCTGAAGCTTACCTGGAGCTACACCGACCCCTCCAATCCTTCGCTCGCCGAAGTCTTGAAGGAAATCAACGGCCGGGCCCTCGCCGATCTCGAAGATCCCGCCACAAAACAGCAAATCAAAATGGGCCAGCAACTCCCCGGTTTCGCCTGGTTGAAAGACGACGGCACCACTTCCTGCGGCAACTGGATTTATTCCGGCTCGTTCACCGAAGCGGGAAATCAGACGGCACGGCGCGATGCATCTGACCCGTCCAATATGGGCGTTCACCAGAATTGGGCGTGGTCCTGGCCCGCGAATCGCCGCGTGCTGTACAACCGGGCTTCCTGCGACCTCGACGGCAAACCCTGGGACAGCACACGAAAACAAGTGTGGTGGAATGAAGCAGCGCAAAAATGGGTCGGTAATGATGTTCCGGACTTCAAAGCCGATTCCAAGCCCAAGGACCATATGGGCCCCTTCATCATGAATCCCGAGGGCGTGGGAAGAATCTTCGGGCCGCTCGCGGCGTTCGCGGATGGACCCTTCCCGGAATTCTACGAGCCGGTGGAAAGTCCCATCGACAATCTGCTGCATCCGCAGCAAACCCACAACCCGGTGGTCAAGCGCTATAAGACTCCCGACGACAAGTACGGCACGGTGAAAGACGGCTTCAACGTGGTATGCACCACGTATCGCCTGACCGAACACTACCACTACTGGACGAAGAACAATCCCATGAACGTTCAGCTCGTGCCCGAGCCCTTCGTGGAAATCTCCGCGGAGATGGCCAATGATATGGGCATCAGCGGCGGCGAGCGCCTAAAAATCTCCAGCGCGCGCGGCGAATACATTGCCAAAGCCATGGTCACCAAGCGCATCAAGCCGATGCTCATCGACGGCAAGAAAACCTATCAGATCGGAATTCCCATTCACTGGGGCTATCGCGGCATCGCCGAGGACGAAGGCAAGACCGCGCGCACGCTGACGAACTCCTTGTCACCCACGGTTATCGATCCCAATGCGTTCACGCCGGAGTTCAAGGGTTTCCTGGTAAAAGTGGAAAAGGTCTAGGTGCGCCGATGAGCCAAGCCACATTGCGGGTGCAAAAAATCTCGGCGCACGCCGGTTCCGTACCCGGCCAGGATACCCAGCGTGAGTCCACCGTTTGCAAGCTCATCGACACCACCACCTGCATCGGCTGCAAGGCTTGCGAAGTGGCCTGCATGGAGTGGAACGATCTGCCCTTCGGCGAAACGGTGTTCGACAACACGTACCAGACCATGCCGGACACCCGCTGGAATTACTGGAACCTGATCCGCTTCAACGAGCACGAAACCGATAACGGCTTGATGTGGTTGATGCGCAAAGACCAGTGCATGCACTGCGCCGAGCCGGGATGTCTGGCGGCTTGCCCCTCCGACGGCGCCATCGTTCAATACACCAACGGCATTGTGGACTTTCAGCAGGATAAGTGTATCGGCTGCGGCTACTGTATCACCGGGTGTCCCTTCAACATCCCCAAATTCAATCCCGAGACCAAGCGCGTGTTCAAATGCACGTTGTGCTCGGACCGCGTCAGCGAGGGCCTCGAGCCCGCTTGCATCAAGTCTTGCCCCACAGGCTGCCTGCACTTCGGTACTAAGGAGGACATGAAAGATCTCGCGGAGCAACGCGCCAAGCAGCTTCGCGATCATTCCAATTTCCCGAAAGCCGGCGTCTACGATCCCGCGGGCGTGGGCGGCACCGGCGTGATTTACGTTTTGCACGATGCATCGCAGCCGGAAATCTATGGCGGGCTGCCCAGCAATCCGCGCGTGCCGTGGACCGTGAAATTGTGGAAAGGCCCGCTAAAGTGGCTCGGCAACGCCGCCATGATTGGCGGGCTCATCGGACTATTTGTGCACTACTTGCGCTTTGGCCCCAAGACGCGTGAGGAAGAATTCGAAATCAAGCACGAGGGTAAACAGCCGTGAGCAGCCGCGAGCAGGTTTTGCCGTACGGCCGGATTCTCCGATATCAATTTCATGAGCGGCTGACGCACTGGATTTCGGCGTTTGCCTACATCTACTGCATGTTGACTGGTCTGGCCTTCTGGTCGCCTTGGCTGTTCTGGTTGGCGATCCTGATGGGGGGCGGCCAGGTTTCACGCATGCTGCATCCCTGGTTCGGAGTGATTTTTGCCGGCGCGGTCCTCTATTTGTACCTGATGTGGGCTGCGCAGATGCATACCACGGAAACGGACAAAGCCTGGTGGCGCTCCTTGCGCTATTACGTCCGCAACGAAGACGAGAAGATGCCCCCGGCAGGCCGCTACAACGGTGGACAGAAGCTGTTGTTCTGGGGATTTGTCATTTTCGCCCTGCTCCTGCTGTTGAGCGGAGCGGTTATGTGGTTTCCGGAATGGATTCCGCTGAGCTTGCGGTTCCTGCTAAAGCTCGCGATTCTAGTTCATGTTTCGTCGGCATTGCTCACCATCGGTCTGTTCATGATTCATATTTATATGAGCGTGTTCGCGGAGCGCGGCGCGTTCGGTTCGGTGATTCGCGGCGACGTGTCGCGGGAATTTGCCGAACGTTACCATCCTGCATGGTATGAAGAAGTCGTCGGCGCGCGCGCCACGCGCAGGAAATGAAAGCCGCACAAACCGGTGGACCTGATTATGACGCCCGGGTGCGCCGCGCGCGTCACCTTGCCTCCGCGCATCCGTTCGCCGGGGAGGTTTTGACCTTCTACGAACGACTGGCGGCTTTCCAGAAAGATTTCTATTCACAAATCAGAAGTAGCGGCGGCGTTCTAGGCATTGCGGGCGCGGAAGGACAGCTTCGTTCGGAGCTGAAGTTGGGAGATTTGCTGCGGCAGTTTCCTGACTTCCTCGCGCTGCTCGTAGATGCCGGACCAAGACCTGTGGCGGATGCGGCACGCGCCTTCGCGTCGCAATCTCCGGACCAGTGGACGGAGCTGCTCACGGATTTCTGGACCTTCGGCGGGCGAACGGATTCGGAGACGGAGGCAGCGAATTGCGGGGCTGAGCCACTGGAAGAATTTGTGCTGCGCGCGTTCTTGCAGCCCTACTCCGAATTTCTTGGCGCGCGCATGTCGGATACGCCCCTCGCCTCAAGTCCCCGGGTGTGCCCGCGCTGCGGTTCCGCTCCGCTGCTGGGCGTTCTCCGGCCGGAAGGCGACGGTGGAAAGCGACGCCTGCTCTGTTCTTTTTGTTTGCAGGAATGGGACTTCCGAAGAATCTTTTGCGCGGCGTGCGGCGAGGAAGACGAGAAGAAACTGCCCGTCTATGTGGCAGAACAATTTCCCCATGTTCGCGTGGAGAGTTGCGACACCTGCAAATTCTACTTGCGTACTATCGATTTGACCAAGGACGGCAACGCCGTCCCCATGGTCGACGATTTGGCCGCCATCCCGCTTTCCCTCTGGGCCCACGAGCACGGTTACACCCGCATCCAGCCCAACCTGTTGGGAACCTAACGCGGTTTCAATTTTCAGGCGAAGCGTTGGCCTGCGCCGGGGCGAAGCTCGCAATCTTCAGATGCACATCGTCGTCGACATACGCGGTAATTTCCGTGTCCTTCGCCAGCGTAACATCCTTGCCCCGCAGTAGCGGCATGCTTATGCCGGAGCCCTGGTCCACGCTCTGGTTGGATCCAAACGACCGCAAGGCGATCTTTTCGCTATTCGCCAGTACCACCGAAGTGACCCCGACATTCAATTTCCCTGCTTTGCCCATGCGTTTTTTGGGCTCCGCTTCCGTGACCGCTCCGACCGCGGTAGCGCCCTTCCTAATCACCGTGACGCCGCTAACGACCAGGTCCTGGGCGACTTCCAAAGGCACTTCTTCACCGACGTGCGCGGTCGCAGAAGAAAGAGTGCGTCCGAGCTTCAAATGCACCGCCGTCATATGCGGCAGAATGATTTCCTTGGGCGGAGTCGCGGTACGCACTTCGCCGGCCAAGCGGGCCGGATTGTCGTAGTGCGTCAGCTCGCGCTTGGTACTCGTTGCTGGGGCTCTCACAGGCGTGCCAGGTTTGAGGAAGATGACGTTGTTCTGCGGGAGGAAACCGTCCTCGCCGGTATCCGTTCGAACGTGCAGAAAATTATCCGAGCGGTCGAGTATGGTCACGCGCTGGCTGCACTTGAGCGTGGTGCTGATCTCCATAGTAGCCATGGAGCTATAGAGGTATGCATAGCCTTCGCCACGCGCGCACTGAATTTGCCCGGCTTGCGGCTGGTTCGTCACTGGCTTCTGGCTGCCCCTTTGCCCGTTGCAAACGCACGGTAAGAGTAAGCAAATCACAAACGAAAGCAATTTGGCGCTCGGCTTCATTGGCTCACCTGCGGTGGAGGGTTGCGTTACCCCTCTATCCCACCCGAATGCGCCGTTTCCGGCAATGGGCCATCGATGCCTCAGTATATAAAGAGGTACGAGTCGCAGGCGGGAACGGCTATGCGAGGTTCGCGTTGGACCGAGTTGTCAGTTGCAATGCGGTGGCGCTTGCGGCATGCTACCGCGCATTGCCGAGGATAATTTAATGAATAACCGCACGGTTGTGGCCATGGTTTGGCTGGCTTTGGTTTCGCTGGCGCTTGTTTCGAACGGTCGCGCGCAGGCTCCTGCCGCGTCGACAGAACGCGTCACGGTGATTCGCGCCGGCACGCTGATCGACGGAGCCGGCGGAGGGCCGCGAAAAAATCAGCTCATTTTTGTACGCGGAAATCGCATCCAGAAAGTCACGGAAGCTTCCGCGCAAATCCCCGCCGGCGCCGAGGTGCTCGATCTTTCCTCGGCGACCGTGCTGCCGGGCCTGATCGATTCGCACACCCACATTTTCCTTTGGGGAGAGGACCCCAGCAAAGGCGGCTACGACGAAAATATCTTGAAAGCCGGGATTGCCCTGCGCGCCGCACGCGCCACCTTCGCTTGTCGTCGCGCCCTGGAACAGGGATTCACCACCCTGCGCGATTTGGAAACCGAAGGCGCGGGTTACGGCGACATCGAAATCAAGCAAGCTGTCGAAGAAGGGACAATTCCCGGTCCGCGAATTTTTGGCGCGACGCGCGCAATCTCCACCACCGGCGGCTACAACCTGGAAGGCTACGCGCCCGAATTGGATATGCCCAAAGGTGCGCAACTCGTCGATGGGCCGGTGGAGGCACGCAAAGCCGCGCGCCAGCAATTGGAGCATGGAGCCGACTGGATTAAGGTTTATATGACCCATCGCTCTTGGGTGGACAAGGAAGGAAAACTGGTTTCGCAGCCCACGCTTACGCTGGAGGAATTGAAAGCGGTGGTGGACGAAACGCACGGTTGGGGCAAGAAAGTGGCTTGCCATGCGTACAACGGAATCGGATTGCAGCGCGCGCTGGATGGCGGTTGTGATTCGCTGGAGCACGGACTGGAAATTACCGACGCGCAGATCGCGCAAATGGCGCGGCAAGGGACTTGGTATTGTCCGACAATTTCTCCGTACTACGGCGACTGGGCTCCCGCCGATACTCCGGGAGGAAAACGCGACCGTGCGCGGGCGGCAGTGCATGAAGTCAGCTTCAAGAAAGCGCTGAACGCACACTTGAAGATTGTGTTCGGCACAGACATGGGCGGAATGCCGTGGACGGAATCGATAGCCCAGGAATTCAAGCGCATGGTGGGCTTGGGGATGGCGTCGAAAGAGGCCATTGAATCCGCGACGGCGCGCGCGGCGGAAATGCTGGACATGAAGGGAGAGATTGGCACGGTGGCGGCCGGCGCGCTCGCGGATATTGTGGCGGTGAGCGGCGATCCGTTGAAAGATGTGAGCGTGCTCGAGCATATGCAGTTCGTGATGAAGGACGGCGCGGTATTCAAGAACCAGCTGTCGAAGTAAAGGGCGAGAAAGGTAGGGTCGATATGGCTGAGCAGAATTTCGCGAATCACGGGAAGTTTTTTCCACCGTTTCACTTCTTCGTTGTGCCGGTGATGACCATCAATCTTTTCTGGGCGAGTTACCGTTGGTACGCGACGCGCTTTGGATGGGACGGCGGCGAGCGCGTGCTGCTGGCACTGGGGCTGGCGGTAGGATTTCTGACGGCGCGGTCGATGGTGCTGAGGGTGCAAGACAGAGTGATTCGATTGGAAGAGCGGCTGCGCTTTGAGCGCGTGCTGCCGGCGGACTTGAAGCCGCGCGTCGGGGAGTTCACGGTGGACCAGTTGATTTCGCTGCGGTTTGCGAGCGATGCCGAGCTGCCGGGGCTGGCGCGTAAGGTGCTGAACGAAAAGATTTGCGAGCGCAAGGCCATCAAGCAGATGGTAGAAACCTGGAAGCCCGACTGTTTGCGCGCGTAGTTTGTCGCAGGCTCGGCCTGCTTCGTTCTACTCGCGGTTTTTGACCAATTGCTTAACTTTCCACCTTTAGAAGATGCTGCGGACCACGCCTCCTTCGGCGCGGAGGGCAGCACCATTGATGGCCACCGATTGCGTGCCGGCTACGAAGGCCACGACAGCGGCGACTTCTTCCGGCGTCTCAAAGCGTTTCAACAACGAGGTTGGCCGCGCGGAAGCAAAGAAGTGGCGCTCGATTTCCGCGGCGGATACGTTTTGTTGTTTGGCCATGTCCCCAATGAACTTGCTGGCGCCTTCGGAAGCGGTCGGCCCTGCGAGAATGGAATTTACGGTGATGCCGGTGCCCGCGATAGATTCGGCGAGTCCGCGGGCCACCGCGACCTGAGCGGTCTTGGTCATGCCGTAGTGAATCATCTCTGCGGGAATATGCTGCGCAGATTCGCTGGAAATGAAAATGATGCGGCCCCAATTCTTCTTAAGCATTGCCGGAAGATAAGCGCGGACGAGGCGAACACCGCTGAGCACGTTGACCTCGAAGAAGCGCAACCAATCGGCATCGGGGATTTCCGCGAAGGGTTTGACTTCGAAGATGCCGAGATTGTTGACCAGCACATCGGCTTCGGGGACCTGCTGGAGAAAACGCTCCACGCCGGTCGAAGCGCCGAGATCGGCGGCGACGCCAAGCAGGTCAGCGGCGGGGACGCGCTGCTGAATGGTTTTGCGCGCGGCGTCCACGCGAGCTTGGGTGCGGCCGTTTACCACGACCTTTGCGCCTTCGGCGGCCAGCGCGGTGGCGATGGCCAAGCCGATGCCGGCGGTGGAACCGGACACTACTGCTCGTTTTCCTTGCAGTCCCAGATTCATTTCGTTTCGCCTTAGCGCGCAACGTGCGCGGTGGCGGTACCTTCGATTTCGGCGAGATCTTGCGAGGTTAGCTTGATTTCGCCGGCACGCATTACGCCTTCGGCTTGCTTGGCGTTGCGCGCGCCAACGATGGCGCCGGTAACGGCGGGGAGACGCAAGGTCCAGGCAATGGCGACCTCGCCCGGAGTGCGGCCGTACCGCGCGGCGACTTTTTTCAGGCGGTCGACGAGCTCCAGATTTTTTGAGAGTTTGGGCTCACGAAATTCGGGGCTGGTGCGGCGCCAGTCGTCTTCGGGAAGTTTCGCGGCGCGTTCGCGGGTCATGGCGCCGGTTAGCAGGCCAGAAGCCATGGGAGAGTAGACGATGACGCCGATGCCGCGCCGCTCGCAATGCGGGAGGATTTCACTTTCGATGCGGCGGCGAATCAGCGAGTAGGGCGGCTGGAGCGAAGTGACGGGAGCGATTTTCTCGGCGCGCTGAAGTTGCGCGACATCAAAATTAGAGACGCCGATCCAACGGACTTTGCCTTCTCTTTGCAGGGCGGCGAGGGTTCGCCAGGCTTGTTCGAGGCCAGGGCCGTTGTCTTCGGGGGGCCAGTGGATCTGATACAGATCGATGACGTCGACTTGCAGGCGGAGCAGGCTGTCTTCACATTCCTGACGGATGGAATCCGCGTGATGGACCAGGGTTACGCGGCCTTGGTCATCCCAGCGCATGGCGCATTTGGTAAAGACGTAGGGGCGCGGGCCGCGCCATTCCTTTAGAGCGCGGGCGACCATTTCTTCGGAATGGCCAACGCCGTAGACCGGGGCGGTGTCAATCCAATTGACGCCGAGCTCGAGGGCACGGTGAATGGCGGCGATGGAGTCGGAATCGTCCTGGGCGCCCCAGGCGAAGTCGTAGCCGATGCCGCCGATGGCCCAAGCGCCGAAGCCCACCGAGGTGATGTTCAAGTCGGAATTTCCTAACTTGCGCGTCTGCATGACGCCTCCTCAAAAATTGCGATCTGCGCTCTTTAGGTTCGATGTGAGAAGCACGAAAAGGTTAAACAAATTGTCCTCCAGGAGCTGAAGACGCGGGTGAGGCTTACGGCTAACGGGTGCACCGCCTCGAGATGTTGCCCGGCACTAGTCCGGACTTAACGTCGTTTCTTGGTTTCGATCTGCGCGATACGGGCCTTCACCAATTTTTTGACCAGCGTGGCCGGCAGCAGTTTATCCGTGGGAAAGTGGATGGTGCCTTTGGAGGTGGAAAAGCCCGTCAGTTCGTCCTTAAATTTTTCGATAACCGCAGCCGTGGGAAACAAGCTGCAGTGTCCGAAAACGCGGCGTACCACACTAGCACTTCTTTGTGCTTGAACGCCGGAATCCCGTAGCTGATGATCTCGGTCGCTTTCGGCGGCACAGCGGATCGAATCGTGGCGCGCATTTTGATCAAAGTGCGGCGGGCGGGTTCCGGGACGCGGTCAAGGTATTGCTCAACGCTTTTCGGGGCGGCGCCACGTTTCGGCGGCGAAGGGCGATTGCCGGATTTCCCTTTTTTCATGCGGGCAATGTTACAAGGGACTTGCGCTTGAAGTCCATGACCGAGGTAGGTATTCGCCTGTGTGGTGATGACCGGGCGGCCGCCACCGTTTGATGCTCAGGGCGAGCGGTCGGCGGCCACTACAGGTGCATGCCCGCTGGATGTTCCAAACGCTGTATGCGGCCGCGAGACACGGCGGGCCCACAAATTCGTTGTGACCGGGATAGGAGAAGAATATGGTGCGCTCTTTAGAAGACCGAAAGAAAATTCAGCTGTTATTGTGTGGGACTTATTTATAATTTCCGGGTATCAGAATGAGGACTTCCGTTCGAATCTGAAATGACTTCGCGAAACTTCGTGTTGCTTACCCTGATCCTGGCGTATCTTGCGCAACCGGCGCTGTCCAAGGGGCAAGATTCAACGACACCACCCGCGGATGAAGGTTCACGAAAATCCAAGCCGACGGATTTCAACAGCGCCATCTATTACAAGAACAAGCTCGAATTTGCGGTGGAGACGGGCTGGCTTCCCGTCAATATCCCTTTTCCTTTCGACTTTCTTCTTGGCAGTGGATATAACTTCCCTGGGCTTTACTACACCCTGGTGCCGACCATTGCTTCTCTGCGATGGCAAATGGATGACATACGAGGTCCGGGGATTCTGCGTGGCAATTGGGATCTTACGATCAGCGGTTCCTTCACCGCGATTCCGAGGGGAGCAGAAACACACTACGGCGCTTACGACATGGGTATTCGGCGTAATTTTGTGCGCCGCAACTGGAGAATTGTGCCGTACTTTGACGGGCGCCTCGGCATGGGGGGCATTGACGCGAAGGGACCAAAAGGGGTGCCTTATGCGCAGGGGCAGGACTTCACGTTTACGCTGATGATGGGCAGCGGGGTGCGCTACAACTTCAATTCGCGCTATGCGATTTCGGCGGGCATAAATTACATGCATATATCCAATCTTTATTTGTCGGAGCCGAAGTTTCTAAACTACGGGATTAATGTTTACGGGCCGATGGTCGGCGTCGATATCCGGTTGGGCCAAAATAAACGAGAGACGACAGCACAACATTTGGACAACAAGTGATGGTGCCGCACGTGGTTGGTGGCGCGCTTTGCAGTCTGGCTCGGTCTAGGGCGTCCACGCCGAAAATCCCAAAGTTCCGAGGGTAAGACCGAATCGGCTCACCTTGTGCCGAGACTTGGCGCAGCAGTGCTCGGCCGCTACGCGGATTGTTGCTACCTGCCGAGGTGCTCATCCAGAAATTTGGCTATGTGATGCTGAGCTTCCTTGGACTCTGGGAGGGCGGCATTGTTCCAGAAGGCATGGGGCAGGGCCTCAAACACGACCAACTGCGCATCCACGCCGGCTCGGAGATAGGCACGGTGCAGGATGGTGGTTCCGCTTAGGAACAGATCCCGGCCGCTGGTGAGAAAAAGCGTAGGAGGAAAGCCGGTGAGATCGGCGTACAAGGGAGAGAGCGCCGGGTCTCTCAGATCGATTGAGGCGGCGTAGTATTCAGAGGGCCCGTCTCGCTTTGGCGGATCCAAGTGCCCGGAAAGTCCGCTTAAGGCATAGAGAGCGATGGAATCTCCGGGTTGGCTGAAGTCGCCCATTCCGGAGAAGATTCCCGTGGCTGCGGGAAGCGGTAGATGGAGCTGCTTCAGCTTGACGGTTACTTCGGCGGTGAGAATAGCGCCCGCGGAGGTCCCGTAGATTGCGATGCGGGAGGGCTTGTAGGTTTTCAGAAGTTCTTTGTAGACCGCGACGGCATCGTCGAGCCCGGCGGGAAACGGGTGTTCGGGTGCCAAGCGGTAGAGGACGGCGATTACTTTTGTGCGGGTTAAATTGGCGACGGGGATGGACTCTGTGAGCGAGCCAGAATCGGAATTAAAGCCGCCGCCGTGAAGATTGATGAGCACGCGGTCTTGCTTCTCCCGGGGAATGATGAGCGGGGTGACGATGCGCACCGGGACGCCGGCGATGGAGTCCGAAGCGAGGTTAATAGGGTACAACTTTTTCGACTCTTCGCCGGCGCCGGCTTGCCAGTTGTCGGTATGCCTGCGGCGTTGCTCGAGCGTCTCCGGGACGGCGGCGTCCGGGACCATATGCGCCAGAACCTTTTGCGCCTCTGCGCTGATGGTGGTGGGTACCGGGACTATGCGGGTGATGTACGCCGTGCCATCCGCGGCAATCTTGCTGGTGTCGGACTGCTTGTCTTCGGCGGGAGATTGCTGCGCAAGTCCGTGAGCGGCTGCTAGCGAACCGGCAATAAATGCGAGAACCACCTTTTTGGGTTTGCCCATGCGATCTGCTCCCTGAAATCTGCTCCCCGAAATGTCTGTGAAAGGCGCCAAAAACTGAGGATGACATAAAAGCACTTCGCGATGAAGGCCACAGGGTCGAGATCCTACTTGGGGGTTGGGGACCCCGATCGGTTTTTGTCGTTCGCGGGCGCTTTTGCGGGATGCAGCTTGTTATAGTCTTTTACATAAACACGCAAGCCGGACTCTGAGGTCACTTTTGTGTAGCCCGCGGAAAGCTGTTCTCTGTAATGCTCCAGGAAGAAGTCGAGCGGATCCGCTCGATCCATGTCGATGAGAATCAAATCCGCATCGTTCATGAGCAGCTTCCCGAAACGGAGACGATTGTGCCTGAAGGCCATGTAATTACCAGCGCGGACATATTTCACAGGTTGGGCGTCCGAACCACCAAAAATCTGAATAATGTTATTGCCTTCGACTCGTACGGAGACCACCTTGCCTTCGATGTGAGGAGCCGGCAGGATCTTTTCCAGGTCAAGGATTAGATCGTCATCTTGCGCCGTGACCCCGGAAACCTTGCCCTCTTGAATCAACTTGCCTAAATCGATGCCCAGAAGTGTCATCAAGCCCTTTACCGGGACATGCAGGGCTCTAATTTTCTCGCAGTGCAGGCGAAGTTTTCCGCCGTCCGTGGGAATGAGATTCCCTTCAGTCTCAAACGGGATGTCCTTTTTTTCATGGAGCTTTCCCTTGACTTTCAGGTGCCCCTTTTCCACTGAGACGGACAAGTGCGTTAAGGGCGAATTGGGGCGCGCAAAAACATACGAATTGAGAGCGACTGCCAAGTTGGACGAATCCATGGCGACCTCTGCGGAGCTGATGCGCAGGTTAAACGAGTCTTTATCGTCGAAGACAGGAATTTCATTCTTGCCGACGGGCACGAGCGCGCCGTTCAGAGATTTTATTTGTACCGCGACATTTTCCGAAAAGCGAAAGGTGACGTTGCGCATCTGGGTCTGGACCAGGCGCTCTGGTTGACCGCTGACTGGAGATTCTTGCTGGGCGACAATGCCCGGCGGCGCGGCGCACAGGAGCATGAGCATAGACCGGATTATCCAGATGGCGTTCGACGCAAATTGCAATTTGGCACCATGCACTTTCGGAACTGTACGTAGACCGGAAAACTCCGCTACCAGCAATGCGTTAGTGATATGTCGAAGAGGAGCCGGCTGCTGCAAGAAGCGCGTGGGTATTCTTCGTCGCTACACAAGCGGTCCGACCTCTAGCTTAAACCATTCTCGAAGCGCTGATAAGCACGGTCCGTGCAGGGGGAATGAACGACAAGATCGGCGGAAAGTTGGAGGTGAAGGCGGTATCGGTAAGTTATAGAGAAATATGATAGAAGGCCGTGGACCCACGGAGTAGGCGACGGCTTTGAACAAAAACGGCGCAGGCTTGGGAGCCTGCGCCTTCTCGATAGGGCAACGGGACGAAAACCTACTAAATGGTCTTGGCGGTGGCGCCAGCCTGCGCTGTCGCGGGCTTGGCGAAAGCGCTGCGGTTCGATTCCTTCTCGGCAGCGCGATCGATTTCGATGGAGCCTTTGAAGTAAGCGCCGTCTTCGATCATGATGCGCGAGGTGGTAAGGTCCCCGATGACCGAGCCGTCCTTCTTAATTTCGATGCGATCCTTGGCGCGCACATTGCCCTTGACGTTGCCGTAGACCACAACTTCACGGGCAATGATGTCGGCGGTCACCTTAGAGGTGGCGCCGACGGTGAGTTTGCGCTCGTCGAGCTGCACCAGTCCTTCCACCGAGCCGTCGATCTGCAAATCCTCGTTCCCGGTAATTTCGCCTTTCACGTGCAGGCTGGACCCCAGCCGCGCGGTCGCGCGGTCCGCGGTCGCACCCAATGGACGCAAAGCATCTGTACTCATGGCAGTCTTTTCCTCCCAAGTCGCCGGAGCGGGCTTCGGCGCCTGATTCTTTTGTGGAATTTTTTGCTCCGGTTGCACGGCCTGCGGCCCAGGAACGGCTTGCGGCGTATCCGGCTTCTTATTCCCCCACATCGGTCCTCCAGGGACAGCAGCCCCCCTCGCAGATTTCCGGCCGGGGTAAGGGAACTCTAGACCCCGGAGGCACACGCGGCAAACAGAGTGTGCGAGGCCTGTTCCAGAGAGTTACTAGGACTCGAAGGACAGGTCGCGACTTGCCCTTGGCTGTGGATAAAAATTGCAGGCACTATGCGGTCGGCTTGTCGGGGACTGGCTCGGTGGCCAGAAAGTCGTGGAGAAAGCGCGCGGCGTAGGAGTCGAGGAGTTCCTGGATGCGCTCGGAGCTTGGAGATTTCAGAACGAATCCGGCGTGATGATATTTTGAGACGCGATAGACGATTTCCGGATCAGTGTAGGCCCATGTGTCCGGGTGTTCCTGACGCGCGAGAGAAAGAATAACACCGGCGTAATCGCGGCGGACGGCGGGGAGTTCGTAGGGCTGCCTACCGGCGGCGACTTCCAAGCGGGCCCATTCCCGCCAGAGATTGATGTTGGTAGCGGCTTCAATAACGTCGGAGATGTACGCGCCGCCGACGCGGGCGGCGATTTCAATGAAATAGAATTTGCCGTCGGCGTGGGATTTCAGGAATTCCGCGTGTGTGACGCCGCGAAGGAGCCCGAGCGATCGGATAAGCTCGCGATTAATGAGCAGCAGGGCTTCCGTATCGGCGGAGTCGCGCAACAGCGTTCGCGTGGTGAACACGCCGCCGTGATGCGAAACGTCGAGCGGAGGCGCGCCGTAGCCGTGCGGCTCGGCGAAGAGCACTTGGTGATCAGAAACGATGCTGTCGACGTGAAAGACCGTGCCGGGGACAAATTGCTCGAGCAGATAGAAGGATTGCTGATCGCCCAGTGCGTGCAGCCAGGGCCACAACTCCGCGGCGGCGTTGATTTTTTTCATACCGATGCCGGAGGCTTGCGAACGGGGCTTGAGCAGCCATGGACCGGGAACGCGCGCCATGAATTCGCCCACTGCCTGGTGATTGAGAACGTGCACAAATTCGGGCACGAGAATGCCGAGTTCTTTGGCGCGCGCGCGCATGGCGAGTTTGTCGCGGAAATAGCGGACGGTGGTGAGGCCCATGCCGGGGATGCGCAGGTGCTCGCGCAAGGCCGAGACGTTCTCCATGTCGAACTCGTCAAGCGCCACAATCCGGTCGATGGGCTGCAAGCGTGCCATGTAGCTCACGGTGTAGAGGAGATGCTGGAGGGAGAGATTCTCGGGCATGACGAAAAGGTCGTCGATGGACTCACGGGGCCACTCGGCTTCGCGGAGTTTTTCCACGGTAAGGAGCAGCACGCGGCAACCGAGGACTTTGCAGGTGCGCAGGAATTCCTGACCTTTTTCGTAGGAGGTGACGCAGAGGATAGTGAGCGGGCGATTGTCCATAGTGCGGTCCCGGGCGGCGACACGCAAAGCAGAGCCCGGCGGCTCGCCGAAGTAGCGCGGATTATACTGTGGACTCTTGCGCAGGAAAGAGAAATTGCAGAAAGGGTCCGACGCGCGCGGCCCAGGCCGCTTCATTGTGCTCGGCGCCCTCGACGCGCTGATAGTGAAGGTCCGCGTCCAAGCGCCAGCCTTTCTGCAAAAGAATATCGCGGAATTGCTCGACGTCTTGAACGATGCGCGGGCCTTCCTTGGTGCCGATATCGAGCCAAATGCGAGGACGGGGTTCCACGGGCGAGGCGGCGCCAGCGAAACGATAAATGACGCGCTGATTCCACCAAACAGAAGGCGAGAGCGCTGCGAGGCGTCCAAAAATATCGGGAAGTTTCAAACCGACGTAGAGCGAGAGCAACCCTCCAAGTGATGAACCCCCAATTCCAGTGTTGGACGCGCCTGGAAGAACGCGGTATTCGCGCTGAATGAACGGCATCACTTCGTGAACTATAAATTTTGCATAGTGGTCTGCGCGGCCTCCGCCCAGCCGGGGCGCTTTGGTCGGGGTGTATTCGTGAATCCGCACTCTGCCGACATTGTAGACGCCAACGATGATCAGGGGTTGAACAGCACCGGTGAGAATAAAATCGTCGGCGGTGTGGCCGACGTGCCAGTCCATTCCGGGAACAAAAGCGGTTGCGCCGTCGAAAAGATTTTGGCCGTCGTGGAGATAGAGGACGGGGAAGCGACGCTCCGGCTGCTCGTGATAGCCGGGCGGGACATAGACAATAAGATCGCGCTGGTTGCGCAGATAGCGCGAGCGGAATTGTTCATGTTTGCGCAGTTGAGGGTCGGTCACGGCGCGATCATCACCAGGAGATCCTTGGCTTCAACGTGCTGTCCGGGCGCGACGAGGAGCTTCGTGACGCGGCCGGAAATGGGCGCGTAGATATTGGATTGCATTTTCATGGCCTCGAGGGTTAGCAATTTCGCGCCGCGCTCGACGGGACGATCGGCTTGAACCGCAATGCCGGAAATGACGCCAGCCGTCGGCGCGGCAACCTGCCCCGGGTCGGCGGGATCAGCCTTGGGGTGTGCGCGCTCGATCACGCGCAGCGAACGATCGCGGATTTTGACCTCGCGAGGCTGGCCGTTGAGCTCGAAGAATAGGGTGCGCGTCCCGTCGGGTTGAGGATCGCTGCTGGTCAGGAACTTGACGATGAGCGTCTTGCCTGGCTCGATCTCGATGGTGATTTCCTCGCCGGACTTCAGGCCATAGAAAAATGCTGGAGTGGGGAGTACGCTGACATCGGCATAAGCTTGGCGGAATTTGTCATATTTCAGGAAAACGTCGGGATACAAAAGATAACTCAGCAGATCGTCGCGCCGGATGGGGTGGCCGACCCTTGTCTCGAGGGCGTGCTGTTGGTGACCCAGGTTTGCCGCGGGCAAATTGTCGCCCGGAAGGCCGCGAAGCGGAGTTGCGCCGCGAAGGATGATTTTTTGCAGCTTCTTGGGCCAGCCGCCTGGGGGGATGCCAAGAGCGCCTGAGAACATCTCGACAACGGAATTTGGCAAGGAAAGGTCGTGGTGTTCGTCCAATTTCAGAAGATCGGCCGGAGACATTTCTTTGGCCATCAAGAAAAGCGCCATATCGCCTACAACCTTGCTGGAGGGCGTCACTTTTACGATGTCGCCGAAAAGCTGGTTGACGTCGGCGTACATTTTTTCTACTTCGCGCCAGCGATGGCCGAGCCCCATCGCGGCAGCCTGCTCGCGCAAGTTCGTGTACTGCCCACCGGGAATTTCGTGTTGATAGAGGCGCGCGGAGCCGGACTTCGGCCCGGAATCGAACGGAAGATAGTAGGTACGCACCGTCTCCCAATAATCGGAGCACTCATTCAAGGTTTCGACGTCGAGCTGCGAATCGCGCGGGGTGTGCCGCAAAGCTTCGACAATAGAATTGAGATTGGGCTGGCTGGTGCCTCCGGACATGGAGGCGACGGCGGCATCGGCAACGTCGACGCCCGCTTCAGAGGCTTTGAGCACGGAAGCGGCGTTTAGACCACTGGTGTCGTGAGTATGGAAGTGAATGGGAATGCCAATCTCGCCGCGCAACGCGCGGACGAGTTCATAGGCGGCGTAGGGCTTGCAAAGTCCGGCCATGTCTTTGATGGCAAGAAAATGCGCACCCAGTTTCTCGAGTTGTTTGGCCATTCCGACGCAATACTTCAGCGAATACTTTGGGCGGTTTTTATCGAGAATGTCGCCGGTGTAACAGACGGCCGGTTCGCAAACCGCACCGGTTTCCAGCACAGCATCGATGGATACGCGCATGTTTTCAATGGAGTTGAGGGAATCGAAGATGCGGAAGATGTCGATGCCCTGCGCGCAGGCTTCGCGTATGAATTCCACAATTACGTTGTCGGGATATGACGCGTAGCCGACGGCATTTGCGCCG
>Ga0137398_10000209_pt1 | contig 18767 bp, 15 predicted proteins | sample czorhiz216metaG_FD_106659 | JGI IMG/M metagenome (GOLD analysis project Ga0137398, IMG submission 106659) | Vadose zone soil microbial communities from Angelo Coast Range Reserve, California, USA - czorhiz2.16 metaG | ecosystem: Environmental > Terrestrial > Soil > Vadose zone | place: USA...
AATTTCGCAGCTTTCATCGGCTCCGGCGGCGTTGAAATACCGCAAACTCACAAAACGCAAATCATAGGCGCGGCTATAGGCTTCCAGCGCATGTTCGAAGGCCAATTTGGAAGCGCCGTACGGATTGATTGGATTTCTGGGTGTGTTCTCGGTAATCGGGATTTCCGATTGAACGCCGTAGATCGCGCAACTTGACGAAAAGATGAAGTAGGGAACTTGAGCGTCGGCAACGGCGTTCAACAACCCCAGTGCAGCGGTTACGTTATTATCGAAATATTTTCGTGGATTCTGTACGGATTCACCTACATAAGCGTGCGCAGCGAAATGCATGATCGCATCGATGCCATCCATAGCAGCGAGTAACGTCGTTCGGTCAGAGATATCCGCAACAACAATGTCGAACTCTTGCGCCAGAAGGCGGTGACCCGTCGACAAGTTGTCATAAATACGTACGTAATGACCCCGCCGCGCAAGATGTCGTGCAGCATGGCTGCCAATATATCCTGCGCCGCCCGTAACGAGAATTCGCATGAAGTTCCGATTGTTATCGAGCGAAATTTCTTCGCCCGACATCACTTAACGCAGTGTCGTCTGCCTAGACGGTGCCGAGACTGCGACAGCGCGGTTTTCCTGTCGACGCGAGTAGACGTGAGCTGTCAACAAGCCGAATAGAAACCACGTGGGCTTGCGATACTCCCACGTCAACGATGACACGCCAACCGTCCAGGTCATCAGGAGCGTCATCCAGAGGCACCGCTCCAAGTATCGCATCCGCTTAACGCAGTGGAAAAAACTTGCCAGCAAGGCAAACACAAGCAGGGCGCCAATAACTCCCAGTTCGACCAATATCGAAATGAAGCTATTATGGGCCGGATAAGGAATGTCCACCGCCCTTAAAATGGCGGGACCGTACGCCCCCGCCCCTACGCCCAGGAAGGGGTGGTCCCGGAACGCCTCTAGTCCCGCCGCCCAGAGGACGGTCCGGTGGGTCAGCGTGCCCGCCGCTAGTTCACGATATCCGAATTCGAACATCCGGCTCCACAAAGAGTGCGGAACGAGATAGGCTCCACCGGCCAGAAGACCGACACACGCAACCGGGGACGCGTACTTCTGCCACCGTGGCAACCGGGACAGAATCAGGGGATACATCATCAGGGCGGAAACCACCGCGAGTAGCGCACCGCGCGACCCGCTCAGGAGAATGGAGCAGAAGCCGGCCCCAAGTTGCAGCCAGCACAGCAGTTCCACCAGCAGTCCCTTCCGCGACACCAGCAAATAGAAGACCATAGGAATGCTTAACGCGACCACCAATCCAAGGTCGTCCTCATTAAGATATGCGAAGGAGTAGCGGTACGTTTCCCACACAACCTTTCCCGGGATCGTTGATGCGAGCTGGGCCGCTGTGTGTCCGGCCATGAAGTTGTAGAGGGTGCCGATAGAAGCACCCAATGCGCCAAAAACATATGCCTGAAGCAGTCCCACAACTCGCTCTTCAGTAACCGCCAACTCCCAGATCAGCCAAACCACAATCAACAGTTGTAAGTACGTGCCGACGCGGGTCACTGTGCTGCCCCAGTCCAAAGTCCAGAAAATGCTGAGCGCGGACCACGCGGCCAGACTCAACATCCAGTAGTGTAGTGGCGATAAGATTCGGCATCGCCCGGTTAGGGCTGTCCGCAGCGCCATGACTCCGACAGCCAGCAAGCCGATCCAAGTACCCAGTACCAATCCGCCCAGCTGCGGCACGTATTCGCCCCACGGCAGATCGAACACAAAAGCGCAGAGGACGACGTATGCGATCCGGCCCAACGCACTCCCGATCCTCGCAGAAGAGGAAGAGGATGAGGACAGGCTTAGCGGGTGCGCTCCCACGGACACATTCGCTGTCATGTCGTTTCGGCTTTCATGCTCCGGAGTGCCGTGCTGGCCTGGTTGTCCCTGGCATTATAGGATCCAGCGCTGCTTTGCAGGCGTCGGTCGATTTTCAAAAGAATCGTACCGGTGCCCATCAACTGCACAAATGCGGCTACCAGGACCGCATCGGCCGCACCACTAAGGCCGTGCCTCGGGATTAACCACGCTGAGGTTGCCGCCGCCGCTAGGGCTGTGGCCAGCAGCATGGGAATCTGCGGGCGCAGGCTCCCCGCGGCTGTAATGACATATCCCAGGCCGGACGCGATGAACATGATCGTTCCGGCGATCATCAACCAGACCAGAATGTCAGGCCGTTCACCGTATTCCGGACGGAAAAGATGGGTGAGGATAGCGCGTCCAAAGAACACCGCCGCCAGTATGGCTACGCCTCCCAGGCTGCCTCCCAGCGCCGCGGCCATCACCACATAGCCGCGATATTTCGTGCGATCAAGCGCAGCACAGGCGCGGGCGACCGGCAGAAAGATGGATTGACCGAACGCGGATACCACTAGATTGCCTGCGGTAAGGAGAGAGGCAATAGCTGAAAAAATTCCCAGCTCGGCGCTCCCGGAATGCACCTCGACAAAGTACCGAGGGATGCTCAAGTTCAACGAGATGAGCATGGAGATGACTCCCAAAGGAAGGGCCATTCGCAGCAGGGTCAGCATTTCGCCCGAGTTCCATTCGAGCCGGACCGTGAACCCGCTTCTCTCTGATTTTGCAAAATCGGGGCGAGAATCCCAGACCAGCAGAACCAAGAGACGTCCGAACGCAAGTCCGATCACGGCCCAGACGATGCTACGCGTTACATACATGGCGCCGCACAGAGCCGCCAGCGAGAGGGGACCTTTCAGGAGGAGAGATCCTGCAATCCGGTCCATTCGTCCATGCTTCTGCATGAATCCGTAGTAGGTCTCGCTGACGAATTCCAGCGCCTGAGCGAATCCAACCACGACCACGATTCCTTTCAGGCGCCAGTTCGTCTGCATGCAGGCAACCGCGCCCGTGACCAGGAGCAGCGCTGCGCCGAGCGAAACCAGTCGGAACGTCAGATATTGGCCGAAAGTGAATCGGTCACTAAGCTCGGATACCAGCAGCGCCCGAAGTTGCAGGTTCGCAAACAGAACAATTGGAGCTGACACGGCCAACCCAAGAGCGTATTCGCCAACTTGCTCCGGGTTGCCAAGTTTTGCCAGCGCCACGACGATGCCCCATTGACACGCGGAATACAGCAGGTTCCCGGAAAGGACCCAGGTGAAGTCGGTTCGCAGGCGTTTATTAGAGCGGAATTCTGTCATGGGGACTGGTTGGGCCGTTCCTGGGTGCTATGCCGACTGCGGGCGGTAATGATTGTAGTATCGGCCGTACGCGCGGGTCTGGCTCGGGTCCATTTTCCAATCGTTGAGAATCGTCCCCAGGACCGGAATCTGGTCCTGTACCAGTTTCAGGTGCGCCGCTTTCAGTTCTTCTCGACTCTTGGTGTTGGCGCGGACAACCAGGACCACGCCGTCCGACACTCGCCCAAGCACCCGCGCGTCCGCGTACAACATCATGGGTGGGGTATCGATCAGGATCAGGTCAAACTCTTCTCGGAAGCGCTGAAGTAGAATGCGCAGATCCGATGAGTAAAGAAAACTAACCGTGCTCGCGTGGATTGGGCCGGCGGGCAGGACCCAAAGATTCGGAATACCCGTGCGCCGCGTCAGATCTTTTAAAGGCGTCTCGCGGACACTGTGGGCGAAGTCGCCGCGTTGCAGCATGTCTGCAAGCCCCCACCGGTTGGGAAGGTTGACAAGCGCATGCACCCTCGGCCGACGAAGGTCGGCATCGATTAGCAGAACGCGCCGCTTACTCTCTGCTGCCGCGATTCCGAGATTGGTCAGTGTGGTCGTCTTTCCCTCCAGCACGTCAATGCTTGTAACCACCACAACGCGGCCACCCGATTGTTTCGCGCCGGGACCGCGGTTGAAGGCTGCACCGAACAGGATTGAAGTCAGGGCCGCTCGAAATGACTCGGCCAGCACCGAAGTGTCACAATTCCGAGTCACGACAGCGAGTTCACCGAACCCGTGTTTTAACCCGATCAGTTTGGGCCCCGGATCTTCAAGCGCCCAAGCGTCTCTAGCAGACGGAATGACGCCAAGTTCGGGGACATCCGGCAAATTCGACTCTCCAGGCCGTCTCACTTTGCTGGAACCTTCCTGGACCAGGACGAACCCGATTCCTCCCAGAGCCCCCATCGCGAAGCCGATTGCCATGTTGAGCGGTGCATTCGGGCTGTAAGGGACAGAGGGAACGCTCGCCGAGTCAATGAGCCTGACGTTCGTGGTCCGCAAAGCGGACGCGGCGCCCGCCTCCTTAACCTTCTGGAGCATGGACTCGTACAATCGCTGGGTCGCATCGATCTCGCCCTTCTTGACGTCGTAGCGCCTCTCCTCGCCCATCTGCTGCTCCACCGTCTTCAACTGACGTGCGTGAGCTGCTGAGAGAAGGCGCTCGAGTCCGGCAGCGGCCTTGTACTCCGTGCTCAGTCTGCTGACAATCTCTTTGTGCTCATTTTCGATGGATTTTTCGGTTTCCGCAATCTGCGCCTTTACCTTCTCCACTCTGTAGTTCGTCGGCGTGTATAGCGTCTGCAACTGAGCCAGCTCCCGGCGCAGGCTTTGCAAATCGGTCTCATACTGGCGCAACGGACCGGTTGCGACTGCGTCGGACATGACGTTGCCGGAGCTAGCCAGGGCAGCCTCGTAGCGGGACTGTTTCGCGGCACGCTCAGCCTCGGCCTTCGCGAGCGCGTCCTGCACCTGCCTCATGCGATCCTCTGCCAGAGTGCCCTGCTTGCCCGCAAAAACCAATCCGCTGGACCGCGCGAAATCCTCCAACTGCCGGTTGGAATTCTCAAGAGTAGCCTTCAGATCCGCCACTTGCTGGTTCAACCAGTCAGTCGTGCCTTGCGCCAATTGCCATCCGGCTTCCCGGTTCAGGCTGATGAGTTCGGAGACCGCGGAATTAGCGCCGCGGGTGGCCAGCTGAGGGTCCGGAGCGTCGTAGAACAACTCGATCACTTGTGATTGGAGCGAGGTTCGCACGGAAAGAGCCTTTTGGACGTTCTTGACGCGCCGCTGCTCGACCGTCATTCGCGGAGGCCGTAAGAAGCTGACGTGATTCCTGAGGTAAGCCAGCGCTTTCGCCACTCCCCGTAGCTGGTCTTCGGCCGAGTCCCCGAGTTTGTCTGCAACGCGCTTGGCGAGCGTCTCGCTCTCTAGAAGTTTTACCTCGTTCTGGACGTAGTTTTCAGGGGTCGAGTTGGGGAGAAAAGAAACCGGAGAGACTCCGCGCATGAATTGGTCGTTACTGAAGCCTTCGATTTGCAAAGACGCCCGTGCTCGATAGATGGGCGTCATGAGGTGGCTGATGACCAGCCCGATCACCAGACCTACGATCGCGGCTCCCGCAATTTGCGCCTTTCTTCGCCACAGAGAAGCCGTCAGCTCATTGAGACCCAACGAATCCGTGGAAGGCGGGACACTCTGCGGAATCGGGTAGCTGGCTACTACCGCCGGGACGTACGACTGTTGTCCTGCACGCTCCATGTCCATACTGTTCCCAATGTCGTTATGCGACATATAGTTATTCCTTTCCGATAACGCCGGCTCACTGGCGATGTCCAGAGTTGGCGGAGTCTGCGTGACTGTGAGCGGTTTGGACGCTTCAAGCTTGGGCCTTCGTCTGTGATTTGATCTTGACCGGCTCGCGCAGATCTGCGCCCAGCGTCTCTGGACGGAGCATCCAACAGCTCGAATCAGCAGACGCACGCACATTGTCAAGAACGGGGCCGGATCGTTGCTGCTGAACCATGCGATTTCCCTTTTTCCCTTAAGCGACCGCCACCATCCCCTGACCGTCAATCCGCCACGGCGCATATAGCTGAGACTGGTAAACAGGTCATAAGGCTCTACGATGAACGTACGGCCTTCAACCATCGGCAATCGCCGAACACCCCTTCTTGTGAGGTCAAGATGGAGCGCTTGCACCACGTCCACTCCGGCGTCATCCTCGAACATCCTGAAATTCGCCCCGATGCGCGGGTTAAAGTCGAGGAGTTTGTATCGGCCATCGCGCTTGTCGAGGCGATAATCGATGTCCATGATGCCGGCGTAGCCGATGGCTTTCAGCAGCATCTCAGTCTGCCGGCGGAGCGGTTCGTTCAGAACGGAGACGCCCAGCGTCGTAACACCTGTAAAGGCCGGGTGGGATCGCAGCTTCTTGCCAGTGAAGCTTACGACGCAATCTGTTTGTGGATTGCAGTAGCCATGGAAAATCCAGTCTTCGGCTAGAGATTCGGGAATGTATTCCTGGAAAAACAGATTCGGGCTCTCCGGCGTTTGCGCTTGCCGGTAGATTGCCAAGAGTTCCTGGGGAGTCTGCGCGATGGATACGCTGGCGGTGCCTTTGGGCAGCCGCTGTGTTTCCGCGGCTTTAGCCACAACTGGAAATTTGGCACGTTCTATGTATGCGTGGACGTCTTCGACAGAAGCAGGGAATGCACTTTCCGGGCATGGCACACCAATTCTTTGACATAGGTGATATATCTCTCTCTTGTTAGCTAGCCGGCGGGGAAGCTCTTTCGGCAACCGCGGGAACAGGAACCATTTCGAAAGAGCGTCCGAGTGCTCTGCGACGAAAGCAGCGGCTGAATCATCGGTGGGAACGAGAACCGTCGGACGACCCAGCCGCTCGCCGATAGCCGCCATGCCAGTCAGAAGCCGCTCGGTATTCAGGCCGCAGGTGTCCCAGACAAAGGCGCGGGTCAAATAACGCGACAGGGCGGCTGGGGCAAAACGGTCTTCGACGCACGCATAGACCGGCACGCCGAGCCTGCCAAGGCTTCGAATGATACCCAAGGGGCCATGCTGAATGATGTTCCGGGCGGTCTTAAACACCAGCACCGGGACCCTCGCATCCAACTCGAGCGGCTTGGGCATGAGAACGTAACTTGCTTGTCCGGCCACTTTCCTCAGAATTCCTTGCACTTCGGCGCGGGAGCGCACTCAAATGCGGATGCCCACCCGTTTTGGTTCTGTGCGGCGACAATGTGATGGGACACGCGCCGAGCCGTGTAGTCGGCGCCATGCAGAAACCGCATGGGGGGTCCAAAACAACTTGCGCTGGCCAAGCCCGTAAAATAGAGGCCGGGGACGGAGGATTCGAAGTGCGTCGAAAGAACGGGCTGCTGCTGCTTGGCGCGCAACCCCGATTTCAGGTTCTGACTGAGAAACGGCAGACGCTGGAGGTCGAACCGGTACCCCGTAGCGGCGATGACATGATCAGTCGTAATATCCACGACCTGTCCATCCTGCCCCGCAACCTGCAGCATTGCACGGTCGCCCCTAGCCTCGGCCCTCCGCACGGAATGACCGAGTAAGGTCTGCACGCGCCCGACAACCCGGTCTTTCAGCCACCAAGCCCCGGCGGGACCCAGCACGGTCTTCACTCTTTCGAAACGAATCCGTTGCGGCAAATGGTGGAACAGCGTCGGGGCCGCACAACAGGCCCATAGTTCCAGCCCCTGCCCCAGATTGGACACCGGACGGCGCAGCCGCTCGTAGAGCGACCGGCGAACAAACCTCGGCATTGGGTTCCAGGCAAGCGACGGATTGCGCACGACGAGGCGGACAGTAGCCCCTTCTTCGGAGAGCAGCGCCGCCGCCTCGAGCGCAGACTGGCCGCCGCCGATCACTGTGACATCCCTCCCCTTCAATCGCCTCAAGTCGGGGTGATCGGCGCTGTGCGACAACAGTTCCGGCGGCAACCCGGCGAGTACGGGAGGAATATGAGCCGCATGTTCCAAACCGGTTGCCACGATGACTCTACCGGCGCTCACGGTCGCGCCATCTGCCAGTCGCAACTCGAACCCATCGCCTGATGCGTCAACCCGATCGACCATCACTTCTTCGACGTTTGGGGCGAGATTCCGCTGAAAGGATAGGGCATATCGAGTAAACACTTCCAGAGATACCGGCGCACCCCTTTCCCCGTAAGGCAGCTCACTCTCGGCGCAGTACCGCGCTAGAGTGTAGCGCGCGGTTGGATCGGAGAGACTTGAAGCGCACCCTTCGGATTTCAGGAACATCCCCTTTGGCATCTGGCACTGCCAGCGATACATCGGCCTTCCGAAAATACGGAAATCTATGCCCGCGGATTGCAGGTGCGCGGCAATCGACACTCCATAGGGTCCCGCGCCGATGATGGCGACGGTATGACTAGAAAGAGAGGCCATTAATCACTCCTGCGACGATCTAAGGATGGCGCCATATGACGATCCCGGTGGCAGTCTGAATGGCCGCTTCCACCGCCCTCGCCGCGGCCTTCTTAGGACCACTGGGCGGGACCACCAGGATGTCGTTCGGCCGCATGGCAATGTCCTCGGCCTTTCCGGCTATTACTTTTTTCAGGTCGACGGGAATCTCTTTGCGTTCCGTCGTGCCGGGAACAGAACGGACGATCTTTGCGGCTTGTGGTGCCGGAGTCAGTCCGAATCCCTCGGCGCTCGACAGGGCCTGGAGGACAGAAATCGTAGCATTGCCCCTGAGGGCGACCTCACCGGGCTTTCGGACTTCGCCGATGACGTAGACCGTTTCCGCAACAGGAACGGTGACCACGTCATGCGGAAAGGCCAGGATGTTTTCCGTCGGGTTCGTGCCGGCCAGCAGATCTTTTACAGCGACTTCCGCCACGCTGAATTGCCCGGTTGGGTCGGTCTTTGCCGTGCGCAAGGGAACTGGGCCGTATTGAATCTCGCGGCTGATTGTAACTCGCGGTCCGGCATCCTGTCTCAGGCCGTCCGCCATGGAGATGACTTCCATCAGTGTCTTCCGCCCTCGTAATTGATGAACCCCTGGATGGTTTACCGCGCCCATGACGGAAACAGGCTGACTGCCGAAGTCGACGATTTCTACCGAAACGTGAGGCTTCAGGACCTCCTTCGAGAACCGCTGCGTCAATTCAGCTCTAAGCTCTTCCAACGTCAGGCCTCCGGCATGGATCTGGCCGATCAGCGGCAGATCGATGTCACCGCTTGGGTCGATCCGCAGTGGCTTGTCCGAGATTTCTTCCACGCCGAGTACCCAGACCTTGACTTGGTCGTCCGGCCCAAGTACGTAGTGCGATTGTTGTTCGCGGTGGGCCGGGGCCGGTGAAGCTGGAACCTGTTGGCCCGTTGCCAACAAGCATGTTGTCAGCAGGAGGATGATACCGAAGTGTTCGGCTCTCGCCATTTCGTTCACCTCAATGTCGCTGGAGACTGTACCCTCTAGATCTGCGTCTGCGAGGTGCGTTGCCTGGGCTTTTGGAACTCCCTCATTCTCATGAAGATCTTCCAGAACGTCTGAAGTATTAGTTTCACGTCTTCCGTGAAGTTGACACGTTGACAATAAGCAATATCGATCTCCAGCTTGGCCGGGAGAATGGTGGTGAGGTAGAAGGTTTCTTTGTCTAGATGGCCACCAAGAAGTTGCTCCTCGTAGACATTCGCGCTGGGACCAGTGATGCCCGGTTTCACAAGCAGAATCTTTTTTTGCCTGTCCGTATATTCTCCCGAGTATCGAGGCACCTCCGGACGAGGGCCGACGAGGCTCATGTCTCCCAACAAAACGTTGATGAGTTGGGGGAGTTCGTCGACCTTTGATTTGCGCAGCCATTTCCCGAATGGCGTGATCCTGGCGTCTCCCTCCGCTGTCAACAGTGCGCCCGAGCCCGATGGGTTGTCTTTCATGGTTCGGAACTTGAAGATATGGAAAGGTCGAGCAAATTGACCGACTCGCACCTGCCGAAAGAACGCAGGCCCCGGGCTCGTGAGCTTAACAAAGAGAGCGACGAGAAATAGAAGCGGAGAGAGAACAATAAGCCCGAACAAAGCGCAAGCTGCATCGAACCATCTTTTTGCTGTGCGCGAGTAAAAGGATTGAGTCATGGGTAGAGTTGCAAACGCCGTAGGACGCTCGGCCGCCGAGCTTTCGCTTGTAGGCACTGCCTCTCATGAATTTTCAGAGCGATCACTCACGTTTGACAAAATTACCCGGCATTCATCTGCGGTACTGGCTGGCGACGTCGTGCAATGCCTCTACTACCCGATCTACATCATCGGGAGTCATGGACGGGTAGATCGGGAGAGATATCGCACCATTGAAGCGCTCTTCCGCATTAGGGAATTGCCCGGCGCGATATCCGAGTTCGTTTTGATAGAGAGGGTGCAGGTGGAGGGGGATGAAGTGGACGGAGGTTCCGATACCGCGCTGCCTCAACTCCTCAATTACACGATCGCGATTGATCCGGAGCGCTGAGGCCTGGACACGGAGAACATAAAGGTGCCAGGCGTGTTCGACATTTTCAGGTACGGAAGGAGGTTCAAACGCATCAGAACCAGCAAACGCACGGTTATAGCGATCCGCGATCGACGCGCGAAGCGCGCACAGGGCGTCGCATTTGACGAGCTGAGCGAGACCGAGTGCGGCTTGCAGGTCTGTTAAATTATATTTGTAGCCGGCTTCCAGAATTTCATACCGCCATGAGCCTTCCGCGCTGTATCGCTTCCACGCATCTCTAGTGATGCCGTGGAGGCTCAGGATGCGCATCCGCTCGGCATAGTCTGGATTCTCCGTAGTCGCCATTCCGCCTTCACCGGTGGTGAGGGTCTTGGTCGCATAGAATGAAAAGCAAGTGATGTCTCCGAGAGTGCCCACGGTTCTGCCTTTGTAGCGCGACGGCAGTGCGTGCGCAGCGTCCTCAATCACCTTCAGGTGATATTTCCGTGCGAGATCAAGAATCGGGTCCATGTCGCAGGGATAGCCGGAGTAGTGCACGGGAAGGATCGCGCGCGTGCGGCTGGAGATGGCGCGCTCGATCTGTTCGGGGCCGACCTGGTACGACCCGTCTTCGCAATCCGCCAGGACAGGCCGCGCCTTCAAGTAGAGCACCACTTCGCCCGAGGCCGCGAAAGTCATTGTTGGGACAATCACTTCGTCGCCCTCGGAAATTCCAATTGCGGCTAACGCAAGGTGAAGAGCCGCTGTACATGAATTTACAGCGAGCGAGTGACTGGCACCAACGTAGCGGCCAAACTTCTCTTCGAATTCCCTCGCGCGCGAACCCGTCGTCAGCCAGCCGCTCTGAAGTACCTCAACGACCGCGCCAATCTCGTCTTCTCCGATGGATGCGCGGTGAAATGGCAGGAAAGATGTTGCTGCAACTGACATGGCGGATTTCGAGTGAGACGAGGGTAAATGTTCAATTCGACTTTTGTCGCTTGCCTGCGGACTGATCTGTTCTTTACAGGCTGGACAGTTCGAACAGCCATTCACTTATCAGTGTCGACCATTTCGAATTTGCTTCGACGAACTTACATTTCTCCCGAGCTCGTGAATGAACTGAGGATTGGCCAGCCCTGCTACCCAAATTTCCGTGCGCCTGCCTCCAAACCAAGCTGGCCGGGGCCGGAACACGCTGGGTCACGTATTCCACTGCCACTGCAGTCAAGTCAGGGCAGGAAAGCGGCAGGTTCATTCGGCATTGGTCCTTTGTAAAAGGTGGCTGTGCTGGTCTTCTCTTCCGATAGGGTTGAATGCAGACTATGGTCGACGGCGAACTCTGGAAAGAGCTTGTGGCACCGGAGAAGCACTCCTTCATAATCCCCGCGGGCAAGCAACCGTTCGAACTCATTCACCTGTTCCAGAATTCTGGTGGCAACCCTGCCGTCATCGGAAACCTCGAATATGCCGTCGTGCGTGGTTGGTTTAAGAGTCTCCCACGATTCCCACAGCTCTTCCGTGATCTTCTCGCCCTCTTTCAGGCCGATAAATTCGAACAGCAAATCCTTCCCTGGCGTCAGCCCAGAAAAAAGGCTGAAAGCGCGCGCGATTTCATAAATATTCAGAGGCTTCCCCATATCGAAGACAAATGTCTCTCCGCCCTGACCTTGAGCCGCCGCATGCAAGATCAGGCACACGGCCTCGGCAATGGTCATGAAGTATCGTGTCGCTCGCGGATCAGTGATTCGAATCGGTCCGCCCTTCTCAATCTGATCGCGGAAAAGGCGGAGCACGCTGCCCGTACTCCCTGCCACGTTCCCGAAACGCACGCTCATGAACCGGGTCTGACTGGATTCCGCAAGTTCTCGGACTACTAGCTCCGTGATTTTCTTGGACAGGCCCATGTAATTGCGTGGCTTGACTGCCTTATCTGTAGAAATATTGACAAATCGGCTCGCACCGAAATCCCGAGCCGCCAGCGCCGTATTCCGAGTCCCCAACACATTGTTGCGAACGGCTTCATACGGGTGAAGTTCCATGAGGTGTACATGCTTGTGTGCCGCCGCATGGAAAATGATTTCGGGCCGTTCGCTCTCGAATACCGCGCGGACTCGGTCACGACAGGCCACGTCGACAAGCCGAGGCTCTATACAAAGGGTCGGAAAGCGCTCCTGGAGTTCAAGATTGATGTAGAACAGGCTGTTCTCCGCCCTTTCCACCAGAATGAGTTTGCGCGGGCATCCCGAAGCGATTTGGCGGCATAACTCGGATCCGATCGACCCGCCCGCTCCGGTCACCAGAACAACTCGATCTCCTACTACTTCTCTAACGAAGGCAGGGTCGGCCTTCACTTCCTCTCGCTGCAGCAAATCTTCGATGCGCACAGAGCGCAAGTCTTGCGGACTTACCCTTCCGTCAACCAGTTCCGCCAGCGATGGCAGAGTGCGAACTGGAATTCCGCACTCTCGGCACCCTTCGAGAATAAGCTTCATCTGTGATCGTGTTGCGCTCGGGATGCAGATGAATACTTCTTCGACTTGCTGCTCTCGCACACGACTCGCGAGCTCCGACAGGCCGCCAAGCACCGGAACGCCACAGATCGTCGTCCCCTTCTTTTGGGGATCATCGTCGATGATGCCAACTGGAAGCAAGGCAGACCCCGAATCCAAAACGAGTTCCTTGAGTACCTTTGTGCCTGCATCTCCCGCTCCTATAATCAGGGCGCGCTTGCCTCCGCTTCGCCCTATTGCGCGCTGTGCGCTGTATAACCGGATGCCAAAGTGAAGCCCTACGAGCAAGACGATCGACACCGTCCAGTCGAGTATGAAGAGTGCTGCTGGAAGGCGCACATCCCGCACTGTTAGTCTGGTGATTGCATAGAATGCTAGGCTGCTGGTTGAAACTGCCTTGCTTATGCAGATGAACTCCGGGACGCTCGCAACCCGCAGCGAAAGCCTACATGTGCCGAAGAATAGAAAGCTAAGGAGGCGCAGACCGGCTAGCCAGAGCAGCGTGCGCAGCAGAATCTGCCTGGCCCAACTCGGCCCGTATACCTCCGCGAGAAGAGAAGCGGAAAACGCATATCCGAGGGTCGTGAGCATCCCTTCTAAACTCAAAACCACGGCGCGACCTCGGAATCGCCCAACACGCGTCGACATAGAGACGCATGTCATTCGCAGCCGCTGAGCTATTGTGTGTGTCGCCTTCGTTGAGGCATGGCTATCCGGCTGGACATATCTTTCGCTGGGCCCGGCGGTAAGTGGAAACGATGTTGTGCAAGCACTCACTGTATTGCTCTTCCCGTGAGCGATCACGGAAACATTAGATGGGTTGTGCATTGAACTTTGAAGTTTCAACAAGACATCACGACAGGGTTTCGAGGCCCAGTTAGGCTCTTTACCTGTTCTTGAGAATGCTTACCTCATTCAATTCAGACTGGCGCAGATTGTTACCGTTCATGTTGAGGCTGGTGATGAACGGGGAATGGCAGATATTGCTAGGCGGTGGGCTGCCACGAACGAGCGTCTGAGGTCACAGGTCCGCTGCAAGGGCGGCGCTCATCGGGCATCGGCAGGACCCATGCCTCATCAACCTGGACCGCCAGCGATCGCTGCAAAAGTGTTACGGACAACACAAGCCGCTGATGTCCTCGGAAACCCAACAAGATTCCCTCTACGCCACGAAGAGGCCCATGCTCGATTCTCACTCTATGTCCTATCTCCACAAACGGCCAAGGTTGTCTGGGCAGTCCAGACCTAACAGCCGCCTGCAGGGCAGCAATTTCGGCTTCGTCAACAGCGACAGGAGTTTTGCCAACTCCGACTACGTGAACAATCCCGGGAACGCTAAGAATTGGGAGCCGGTTTAGCGGGTTAAATTGGCAAAACACATATCCCGGGAAAAGAGGTAGCTCGATTTCTTTAACCCTATCTGACCACCGCCGTTGGGATTCATATACGGGAAGGAATGACTCATAGCCCCTGGCCTGAAGATGTGACGCGACCGTATTTTCGTGCCGGCTTCTGACCCGCAGCGCGTACCATGCATACCTGACGTTTTCAATCTCCATATTTCGATGCCCCCAACCTCCAAGGAGTCCTATCTGCGAAGCTACCGCCCTTTAGGTCCCGTGACCGCATCCCTAGTACGAATGGTGTAGGTTCCCGTAACGTGCGGATACGCTAGTCAATGTTAGGACCGCGGGGAATCCGGTGGTTACTCCAATTGATGCAGGGACAAGTCTCGAATACCGAAGGTTTAGTCGCATCAACTAGCCTCTTGGATTAGGCCTAACGGACTATGCCATCGGACAGCGCTCTAGCCCACGCGGATGACACTCGAGGAAAAGTGAGTTGGCAACTCACAGCAAGAACTGCAGCCCCATTCTGTATCGCCCATTCGTGGTGGTGCTTCGGGCCCACCGGACCTGCATCAATGTGGGAACGGCCGCACGAGTCTGCGAAACTTCGATTTCGCAGCGCACAAGACTTGATACTGGAATCGGCTGGCTGCTCAGGAGGCACACGCCACCCCGACTGATGTTTTCAATCTGGCCCCGTACCGCCGCCTGAGCTCTCTGGGGATTTCCCAGGGGCGCGAGTTTCCTGCCCTGCAGTTCCAAGCTGCACGAGAATCGAAGATGACATCTTTGCGCAGGGCGTTTTTGTCGCGCCATTCGCGGATAGTCCCGCGATCGTGCATTGGAGTCAACTACTCAAAAGGACTAACCCGAAGACCACTTGACGACGAAAATGTGGGGAAAGAAAACTCGAGTCACTATTGACCCTGGGTCATCATAATCTTTCCGAGAACTGCCGAGCGCGACGAGACTCCTGTTTTGATCATAATCATTCGCATAAAGGCCTTTACCGTGTTCGGGCTAATGTTCATCCGATTCGCAATCTCCCTGCCGCTCAGGCCCTGCAGCAAGTACTCCAACGCTTCTCCTTCGCGTTGCGTGAGATTAAATTGCTCGGAGACTTGCGACAACGGGATGAGTCCGGAGGGCCCTCGTTCGAGCAGGACGGCTACGCTGGGGTGAGAGGGGTCACTGGCATGCGCATCCAGAACAAAGGCCCGGCAGAAATAGCGTCGTCTACCTGACCGGAACTCGGTCACAGAGCGCGCGTCACCCAATGGCTGCCCGCTTAAGGTTGAGGAGATCTTTGTGAGCAAGATATCCGAGCGTCTCGGGTTCGCGGGCTTATTCGGATAATCAAGAATTTCGACTGCTTCGGCATTAAAGGAGATGGGATTCAGCGACGAATCCATTAGGACGAATCCGGCTCCAGTCCAAAGTGGGCTCAGTTTCTGCGTCCTAGGCCGCGTGTTTGCTTCACGAACTGGAACCCGATTCAGTACCGGCGCCTGAGTCTCTACTTCTTGTTGCAAGAAGTTCCCAAGGAGGTTTGCCTTGAAACTTGTGCGCTCGGAAACTAATGGTGAAGGTTCGTTGGTGGGCATCGGAGAACTCTTTCTGCTAGCTCTCCCAAGGCTAGTCCCTGGAGAATTGGATTCCATGTCGGTTCTCGGGGAATGGGCGGGGGCCATTCAGGCGTTCGTCGCGCTACTATCGATCCTAGCTACAAAGCGCCGAAATATAGTTGCAGAACAATGAAGCTCGTGTCAAGTGTCTGTTACACGCTTCCCCCGACGATGGCTGGGCCCAAAAACAGGGAAATTGATTGTTAAATGCAAGATCAGTAGTATCAAAGCGACCGCACTGAGTCGTTCCACGACGACGGAGGCCTCAAATGCCGAGGCAAAAGACTCCGGCAATTGCTTCGAGTAGAGACCGTCTGCGGGAGGCGGCCAAGGCCCTCTTTGCTGAACGCGGTTTTGAAGCTACCACAACCGCGGCGATCTGCCGTTTGGCGGGTACTAGCCAGTCTCAACTGATCAAACACTTCACAGATAAACAGGGCATTCTCGAAGCAGTTTTCGAACACACCTGGGAGCAGATCAATCCGGCGGTGCGCCTGGCCACCGAAAGCATCGACCTTCCATGGTATAAGCTGAAAATCCTGACCGATATGATTCTGGGTTTTTTGGAGAAGGATCATGCGATAAGGACTCTGTTCTTGCTTGAGGGACGGCGCATACGTGGTGCCGGGCATATGATCGTATTGGTCCCCGGCTTTATAGAATTCATAAAGACCGTGGACGGGATTGTAAAAGAGTTGGCTGCCCGAGGCGAGATGAAACCTTACCTCCACCCGCAAGTGTTTCGCTCAGCTCTGATGGGAGCAGTCGAAGGAATGCTCCGAGACCACATGCTGGCACGCACCTCGCGACTCCCTGCCTCCTTCACGGAGTCAGACATTCGCGCAATGGTTTCGACTCTACTTTCCCTTTGCATGAACAATTGATTCCGCTTACCTGCTAGCGTAAGACCTGGTCACTAGCCTGTCTGTGCCATCATAATTTTTCCGACAATTGCCGAGCGGGAGGAGACTCCTGTCTTGATCATAATCACTCGCAGAAAAGCCTTCACTGTGTTGGGACTGACGCTCATCCGATTCGCAATCTCTTTGCTGCTCAGGCCGTGCACCAAATAACCCAACGTTTCTCCCTCGCGTTGCGTGAGATTAAACTGCTGGGAGACTTGCGACAAGGGGATGAGTCCGGAGGGGCCTCGTTCGAGCAGGACGGCTATGCTGGGGTGGGCGGGGTCGTTGGCGTGCGCATCCACAAGGAACGCCCGGCAAAAATAATGTCTCCTGCCTGACCGGAACTCGGTTACAAAAGGTACGCTACCCAAGGGCGGCCCGCTTAGCAGGGTTGACTGAATCCTTCCAGCGAGGAAGACCTCCGCGCGCCTTAGTTTCGCCATTTTGTCGGGATAACCAAGAATCTGGATCGCCTCGGCGTTGTACGAGATAGGATTCAGTAAAGAATCCATCAACAGGAATCCCGCGGCGGAGCTGGAGGGAGGCACTTTTTTTCGAGTCAGCGATTCCTCTATTTCGCGACTCGGAACTCTGTTTTTCAGGCTTCCCGGCGGCAAATCGACCCTCATGGCTGGTTCCTCCGAACTGTGCGAGAGCGTGTGCACCCTGAACTCCGGGCGAACGGTAACCGACAGTGACGTATGGCCAGCCATCATGGCAGCACCCCTGGTACAAATCCCTTCGGGCCATGGGTCTCAATGGACCAAAAGCCGCAGAACGCCTGTTCCGGCTTCTCAACGCTCAGGAAGACTCGTACGCCGAAAACTCCTTCGTTCCTTTGGCTATGGAGAGTCCTTGGAACTGCAATCCCACACCAAACTGCCCGTGGCGTAGCCGCTCACAGTAAACGACGCGGGCCTGTGTTCGCAGGTTGAGTTCTAAGAACTTAATCATCAAGCGGTCATTAGGCTCTACCGGCCGCCAGCTTAAGACACGGGCACCGATAGAGCTGATGTTTTCCGTGACGGCAGTCTCCGCATCATTTGGGTACTGCAGCTTCGAAACCTCCAGCGGGACACTCAGCCGTATTCGTCTCTCAGCGCGCCCCTCACTCGGAAACATGACATTGAAGCTTCCACCGCGTTCTTGCTTCGATGGCTTCTCAAAGTATGGATTGACGATCTCCGGAGCGAATCTACGCCTTGAAGCCACCCGTTTCCCCGCTGATACAATAATCTGCCTGCGGCGGAACGCAAGCCAGTCAAATAGCCATTTTGGGATACACTAAACACCTCCTAAGCGTTGTGGGAAATACCTTACATCCCGATGCGACGGTCGGGAGCCACCTACAGCTCAGCTAAACAAGGTGCCGGCACTCAGATTTTTTCCCCTTCGGAGCCCGAACGTAAGAAGGCCAGCGGAGCCCAGCGTCGTGGCATGTAACTATCTTAGAATCAGTCGTTAAGGTGGGGAAGCGGGGGAAGCGGAATATTCAAGTGGTATTTAGAAATAAGCAAGTTACTGATTTTTCGAGGGCGAAAAACGACAGAAACGACAAAATTGCGGCCAACTGGAACGTATCTGGAACGTGAAGTTTTCAGCCGCTCGCCAATTTCGTGAGAAAAAATCTCCCTTCTCGGGAGACTGTGTCATCTCTCTAACTGACTTGGCCTCTCTAACTGACTTGGCCTCTCTAACTTACTTGGCCGCTTCCCTCCCAACTTCCCCAAATTCGATTTCTAGCCAACTGTCCCTACCGCGACAGTGATCCGGATGGGCCCGGATCGGTACCGGGAAGCGTGCAACTGGCTTTTGCCAGACAGGGTGCAAAGGAACAGGAGGAGCCCGACGATGCTGGTCGCCGGTCGGATGACAGCTACGCCCGCGCCGAGGTTGGTGCTCGATGTTCAGGCCCGACGGTGAAGCTACTATGTGTTCCCAATCCCCGCCGTTCCCTTCATTGTTTTCCAATGCCCGAAACTGCCATGACAGGGCAGCGTTCTCGACATAGCCCAGTCGATTCCAGCCGTTCGGTCTTCACCCGAAGGGCCTTAACGCCCTCAGTGTAGTGCCATCCGGCCAATCGTGAAGTTGGCAAATAGTTGGCAAATTGGTTTTTTGAGAGATATTCCCCGAAAGGGGAAAGGTGAGAATAGCC